>Ga0214919_10000131_pt1 | contig 120029 bp, 153 predicted proteins | sample LL1503_MetaG_FD_177994 | JGI IMG/M metagenome (GOLD analysis project Ga0214919, IMG submission 177994) | Freshwater microbial communities from Lake Lanier, Atlanta, Georgia, United States - LL-1503 | ecosystem: Environmental > Aquatic > Freshwater > Lake | place: USA: Georgia | collected...
ATGATGATGATGATGATGATGATGATGATGATGATGATGATGATGATGATGATGATGATGATGATGATGATGATGATGATGATGATGATGATGATGATGATGATGATGATGATGATGATGATGATGACGAATATGATGATGAATATGATGATGAAGACGATGACGAATATGACGATGAATATGACGATGACGAAGACGATGACGAAGACGATGATGAATATGATGATGAAGACGATGATGAATATGATGATGAATATGATGATGAAGACGATGACGATTAATAAAAAACGATAATTATTTATTCGATTTTAACTGGATGTTTTTAATCGTAGATATTCTTATGTTTATAACTTATAAAATTTAGGTTTAGGTTTTGGTTTTTTCTTATTATCAGTTGGTGGTATATTACTAAAATCATGATTCAATGCTCCCATTGGGAAATTTCTTTGAATTAAAGCAGATATTGGTTGGCTTGAAACCATTGATTGGCTATCTGCTGCTATTTCATTAAGGAATTGAAAAAATGATTTCATAATACTAATATATATTACTATGAAACATAAAAATAACTGGAATGGCATATTAATTGTCGATAAAATTATTATTCAAAGAAATAATAAAATAATTTACAAAGAAGATAATATACAAAATATTTTTCATGCATCTGGACAGTATTTCTTTTTAGAGATATTATTTAAAAACTTTAAAAACCCAACCTCATATTATCTTGGGTTAGATAATAGAAATTCATTAACTTTAAATAATACCTTGCTTTCTTTAGAAGGAGAGCCTGTTGGCAAAGGATATGCAAGACAAGGAGTATCTTTAAATAATTTTTCTATTAGTGTTGGACAGAATGGTAATTACAAAGCATCAGGTCCAACAGTAACTTTTAATGCTACTACAGATACTTGGGGGCCAGTACAGAATATATTTCTAACAAATGTTTCTTCTGGAACAGATGGATATTTAATATCTTCAGCAAAATTACTTGATCAAGTTACTGTTACACCAGCAGATAGTATTACTTTAAAATTTTCTTTTGCTTTTTCTAATTAAATTTTAAATAAAAAGAATCAATTAATTCTTTTTCATTTATGAATTTTACATAATGAATAAATCTTACTTCTTCGCTATTTTTAAATTTATATGTATTTAAAGCTTCAATTTTATTTTTAACTATTGATCTTTTTGATTTTAAATTAATTTTATACATATTATTTTCGCAAGTTATTTTCTTTTCAGCTTTAACATCAAAAACAATTGAATATTTTGTGAAAACTTCTTCTATGTTGGTTTTGTGTTTTTTGTCAACATATTCTGATTCTATAAAATGACCATGAGAAATAAAATCTTGTTTATTTTTAAATGAAATATTGTTTTCTTCGTTCAATATTACTGTATGGCAAATTATATAAAATGAACTATTTTTTTTGTTCAAGTTTTCCTTTTCTATAAAATGGACAAATATCACTGTAATCACATCTAGCACAGTGAGGTCCAGTATTTCCAGTAACCGTATCTGGATCTTTATTTTTAATTTTATTATAAGTTTGAATTAATAATTTCTTGCAGTTATCTAAAGTATTATCATCAAAACTAGCAGAAACCAATTCTGATCCTTCGAGATAAAAAAGTGCTAATTTAATATTAGAAGCATCTGCTTTAAATATTTCTTTTATAATTAAAGCATAAGTTTGCATTTGCAAATCACTTTTAATTGTAAACTTATTTTTCCTATACATGCCTTTTTTAGTTGTTTTATAATCAAGAATAAAATAAGTATCTTTCTTTTTTATTAACCTATCTATAAATCCAAGTATCTTTACATTATTAGGTGGATCTAAATCATGATCAAATTTAAATTCTAATTCACCATCAAATCCAATCATTTCAGTTATTTTCTTAATTGCTCTAACATGATCGTTTAATTTATTCTGATATTCTCTTGGCAAAGAAATTTTTTCATTTTTATTTTCTTGTTTATCATTGTAATTAATGTTTCCTTCAATAATATTTTTAATATAATATTCTAAAGTATTAGTGCCTTTAGATTCTACAAATAATTCTGCTCCTTTGTGAATTATTTGTCCATACGCAAAATAAATTGGTTGCGGTTTATTGGAAACTACATTAAGATGATATCGGTATTTATATTGCTGTTCGCATAAATCCCAACATTGTTTCCTGCTTACACTTAGGTGTGAAATATTCATACTTTATTTTAGGCTAGGTAAAAAAATTATGCAAATTGAATTTGATGCTTTTCTTGATTGGGCTAATAAAAGATTTTCAAATGTTTTGATAAAAGGCAATGAAATAAGGCTTAATTCTATCTTTACAGAAGATAAAGGTCATCATTTATGGTGTAGCCCAAGTGGTGGTAAAAAAAGCGTTGAATTTGGCGTTTATCATTGTTTTAAAACAGATAAAAAAGGAACTTTGATTAATTTGGTGATGGATGTTGAAAAATGTGATTTTTATACAGCATTGAGAGTATTAAGAGGATCAGCTAGGGTAACAAATAAAGAGTTGATTGAAATATTAGATTTATCAGAAAAAAATATTAATAATAAAAAAAATGAAATAAAACTACCAGATTATTGCGAAAAGATAAATGAATTTTCAAATCATAAAATTCATTTAAATGCAATTGATTATTTAAATAAAAGGAAAATTGATTTCAATGATTTTTATGTTTGTCATGATGGAAATTACAAAAATCGAATCATAATACCGTATTTTGATTTTCAAAAGAGATTGATTTATTTTAATTCAAGGGCTTTATATGAAACAAGATTAAGATATTTGGGACCGCCAAAAACAATAGGAGTTGGCAAAGAAGATGTGTTGTATTTCCCAGAGATACCTAGAAGTAAAAAAATATATTTAACTGAAGGTGAGTTTGATGCATATAGTTTGTTTTCAGCTGGGTTAAATAGTGCAGCTTGTGGAGGTAAAAATTTATCAGATATACAAGCTTCTGTTCTTTCTAAATTCAGTATATGTTTATGCTTGGATTTAGACAAAGCTGGAACTGCTGCTTTAAAAAGCATGAAAACAAAGCTTGATTCTTTTAATTCATCACCTGAAGAAAACAGAATTACAATAATAAGGCCAGCAGAAGGATATAAAGATTGGAATGAAATGTTAATAAAGTTTAATAAAGATGTAATTAAATCTTATGTTGAAAAATTTGAAAGACCTTTTGATTTAAATAGTTTAGGAGATTTAAATGAATTCTGAAATTGTTAACTTTTTTTTAAACAAGGTTTGTACTATTTTTTTGACTAAAATTAATAGAAAATTCAATGAAGAGCAAAATATTAATTATTTTGTTGGAAGAGTTTTAGAAATTAATAAAGATGGTATATTGATTGAACATATTGGAAATAAATGTAAGAGTTTTTTTTACACACATTCAATAATAGGAATAGCTGAAGAAAGTTTTATTTCATCTGGTGAAAAAGAAAATCTGAAAACCACTGATGCCAAAAAAGAAACAGTTAAAAATAATGTTAATTTCTATGATAATATTGATAATCTAACAGATGTTTTAGATAAATAAATTATTTTGGAAATAACAATGTTAAAACATCTCGTATGTGGTATGAATCTCCATTTTTGTCATATTCTTCAATATGCTTGGTAATTTTATTTTTAAATCCTTTATCATCACCATCAGAAATAATCTTTTTTAATAAATGAATCAAATTATCTTTATTTTCATTAATCTTAGTTTGAAAATATGTTTTTACTTTTTGGCCCTCTTCTCCTTTGCTATTTAACCTAGTTGAGTAATTAAAAGTTGATATTATTTCATTTAATAGGTTGTTTGCTTTTTCTTCTTGTATTTTTTCAATTTCTTCTAAAGATGGTGCTGGAGGCAATGATTTTGGTTTTCTAGATTTTTTTTGAGGTGGGGTTTCTTTATTTTTTTCTCCTAAATCATCATCTTTAGATTGAGGAGATTCAGAATTTATTGTTTGGTTATTTTTTGGATTAATTTCTGAATTAGCTCTGTTTGTTCCAAGTTCCCAAGATTTTTTTTGTTGCTTTAATTGATCACAATTTTGTGATTCTTCATAAAGAGCACTAACATTTAATTCAATAGCACTAAGTTTTTCTACAAACATTCTTATTATTTTAAATTTCTCATCACTTATTGTTTTTTTATTACTTGAATTCCACTCTTCCATAGCTGAAGTGATTCTATTAAATATATCCGTTGTTACATAATTAACATCAAGTGATTTGATTTCAGGTCTTTTTTTAAATATTTTTTCAAATACACTTCTTTTATCTGGAAATTCTATCGTTTCAGACGGCTTTAATTTTAATTTTAAAAAGTTAATAAAATCTTTATCAGCAGAAGAGTTTATGAGTTTATTTATAAATTTAGATCCTTCAAATATTATAAAGCTTTTCAATGCTCGTATATCATTTACGATTTTATCTATTTCATTGTATAAAGTATCCATGATTTATATATTATTATTTTTGAAAAAGCTGCCTATTTTTTTCAAAGACATTATTTTTGAATCAAAATCATGAAACTCACTATTTGTGTATTGTAGATTAAATTCATTGAATTGATTTTCTTCTTCTTGAGATGTAATGTCAAAATAATAATTTTTACCTAATTTGCTTGTCAATTTAAACTTGTGCATTAAAAGATAAGCAGCTACACCTAAATCACTAACATAGTTTTTAGAAAAATTCGAATGATTGAAATTAAAATCTTGTAGTTTTTTTAATCCCATTAAACAATGATCAAAATAATGAAATTCACTAAAGAGATAATTAACAATTAATTCATCAAATTTAGTTTCATTTTGTTTTTCTATTTCAAAATAAAAAGTTTTTTCTTTTTTACCTAAGAGGTTGAACTTATTCATTAATAAGTAAGCAGAAACCCCTAAATCAGCTTGTTGTTTAACTATTTTATTGCTCATGTAAGTGAAGCCTCTGCTGCTATGTAACAACCCCTTGCTACGCTAAATAAAGGATCTGGCGGTCTAATGACATTTCCAATTGGAATGCTTAAATCTGCACTTTTAATTGTTTGCTCAAATATTTCTGCGAATCCATCAATGCTTGAAGTACCACCAGCAACAATGAAATCAATAGGCTCGGCAATACGCACTGATTTACCAGCATTTGCAAGGCCATTTTTAATACCAACTACGGTTTTTTCAATCATTAGCTTATATTGAGTTTGAATTGCTCTTTCAATCAAATTTACTGGTTCTTTATTTAAACTTACTTTCATTTTTTCTTTGTTAATAAAAGTAGGATTTTCTCCAGTTGCTTTTGCTGCTTGTTTGTCAATCCAATCGCCTGAATTTACAATTGCAAATTGAAAAATTGGATTTCCATACATTGCAAAACAAACATTTACCATACCGCCTCCACACGAACATGCAATTCCTGTGAAATTTTTATTTCCTAATTCAGCATATACTAATGCTAATGCTTCATTAATTGGTCTGGCTTCTAGTTTTGAACCATTATTAGATTCATAAGCATTAAAAATGGCCTGTAAAACCTTGCCGTGATAATCAGCATCTGTTTCTAAATTAATTGCATTTGCTGGAACGCAATAATAAAGTAACGCATTATCAGTAAGTTCACCAATTAAACTGTGAATCATAATGGATAGAATTTGAAAAGCGTCTTTTTCTTTGGGATTTACACACCCATCACACATAGGCCTTTTAAGTTCTAAACTAGGAAGAGTATAGGCCATGTTTACAGCAGATTCTCCTAATGCATAAGCAACTTTTCCTTTTTCAATCAAAGGAACGCCTGCATTTTTCATCATGTTAAAAACAAACCTATTATCCAAAGGAAGTTCTAAAAAAGCATTAATTTCTTTTTTGTAAGAAAATTCATCTTTTTCTTTTTTACTGCAAACTAATGTATAAGTTCCAACATCAAACCCAAGTATTGATTTTGCCATTTTAATTTTTCCTTTTATTTTCCAAAATTTATATTACTTGCCTTTGTAGATTTAAAATCAGGTATTTCCCACATGGGTTTTTCTTCTTTTTCTTCAGTTTTATTGCTAGTTGAATTTATAATAGTATTTTGTGGTAAATTTTGATTTATAAAATTGCTATTACCTCCTGTAAGATTAATATTTACATCTAAGGTAATGTGAAATGTACATTCTCCATCTTTGGTTGAAATCTTAACTTTGTTATTATCAATTTTGTATACCATATCAAAGATATTTATGTATCAGCAAGTCAATTTTTTCTTTTATTTCTTTATCTGATAACTCAGAAACACAAGGTTTGTTGTTTATTACACTAGTTTTAGTACAAGCACCATAATTCCAACAAGGTCCGCAATCCCAGTTTCCATCTTTGCGATGCTTTTGAAGAATTATTGTATTTTTATAATATTTAGAATAAACATATCCATCTACATAGCTAAATATTGCTAAATTTGGCTTGTTTAAACCACCAGAGCAATGTAAATGTCCTGTGTCAACAGTAATAGTTGCATCAGATAAATAATGTGTTGCAATGACATCATCAAATGAATTTATACACATGAATGGATAACCTTTTCCTATCAAATTTAAATTTATTTGATGATGAATCAATATGCAATTTAAGCTTTTTCCATATAAATAATTTAATATAAATTCAATTTGAGAAACCAACAAATCTTTTGCTGGTTGAGCAGAAAAAGGGCAAAGTAGTATTACTGGAGATTTTGGAAATATTTTATATCTTTGCATTATGCTTTTAACTTTACTCAAGCTTTCTTCTTTAACAGACAAATGCATATTGTGATTTTCTAATTTAATTCCACAATGTTCTGCCCATATATCACTACGATGGGTTACGCATTCTGTTAAATATTTCCATTCATGTCTAATGCAAGCATTTTTAAGATCAAATATTTTAATAAAATTATTTTTATTTATTAATGCAGAATCTGATATCTCATCTATGTATGGATGTGATCCAATAGAATGATATGCTCTTGGAATTGACCAATTAATATAAAAATGAGGATATTTTTTCTTAATATCTTCAAACATCATTCTCATCATAAGTATGTCGCCAAATCCGCCCATTTCTCTTAAAAAAAGAATATTCTTACGCTTGGCATAATATTCATCCATGGTGTTTACATGAACTTTATTATTTGGCTTTTTAATTAAGCATTTAAGCATAACTTATTATACTTATTTAATGGCTATAAATAAAATAAGCCACTTTAAAAAGTGGCTTATTTTCAAAGTTTTTTAAAAATTAAGAGTATGAAATGCTTTTAACACCAGCAATTATTTGTACAGAAGTACTACCACTGCTAGCAGCAGAAAATCCAAGGCTAGTAATTTGTAAATCGCCATTGTTAAAGGTTTGAGTGTTTCCATTAGGAATAGTAAGCTGTGCAGAAGATAATCCATTAAGTTCACATACTACATCATCTCCGCCATTATTACTAATTTGAATAAACGAAGCAAATGAATTGTAAAGAGTTAAATAATTAATTGCTTCAACTATCGAAGTTGTTACAGTAGTAACATTGGTTACTACTGGGAAAGTATTTTCGCTAGGATCATTGCTGAATATAGATCCATCATCAGAAAGAACTTCAACTATTGCATTTTCACGAGAAACTTGAGGATATGCAAATCTCTTCCAGTAATTACAATCAATGAAAGTAGAGCCATCAATCAATTCACGATAAACACCATTTGGACCAGCAACAAACATTCCTCTTTGAACCGAAGGAATCAATTGTAATCCATTGGCTGGATTAGTATCTAATTTTCCTTGATCTATATTATTAAGTGCAACTTTAAATTCGCTCATGATTTCTCCTTTGAAATTTACATTATATAATTTTTACAATTATCTAAGTTATATATTAACTCAAGGATTAAAAATGATATTTTTAGGAAAAATTTTATTATATATATCTCTTGAATATCCTTCGTCTACCAAAAAAGTTTCTAGCCCTTTATAGGCTGCGAGAAATATTTCAGCAGATGCTAGCCCAGCTACACAACTAATATTATTGTAATTTATTAATTCATTGTCTTTTATGACTTCGTATCCCTTGCTTGAAATATATTCTTTCAACTTATTTATCTTGTTTTCTGATAAAGACATGTGAATGTTTTTGCTAATTAACAAACATTTTCTTGAATTGTTTTTTGGTAGATGATCTTTCTCTATTTCAAAGTTTATTTTTAAACTATTAAAAAGCGGTAGTAAAGGATGTGTTTTGAGGTTTTCCTTGCATTCAAATATACATCCAAATTTATTTTTATTTTCAATTAAGCAATCATAATTTATTACATTTTTCTGTTTAGAGAAAAATTCTACCATCCTATTATTAAAAGCATAGAATATTTTTAATTCTGGAAAGCTTATTTCAAGGTTTTTCCTTATTAAACATAATATTGTTGGTATTTCATTGTCGTGATTTAAATATGATATGCAGTAATTATTATATATCATATTATAATTTTCAATAATCATATATAATTATATGGAAGAAAAAGAAAATGATATTGATATTTTAAATCAAAGTTTAGAAGCTTTGAATATTATTATTAAAGAAGACTTTCAAGACAACGAGGAACTTTTTTCTAAGTTAATAGAAGTTATTCAATCAAAAGGCAAAATTAATGAAGCATTTTTTATACCTGTGCAAGAGAGATAAAAAAGGAGTCGTATTATTACTGACTTTAAATGGTAGTCAAGTGCCTAAAACATTTCTTTCTGATTTTGAAATTTTAGGATTACCAGAAAATATTAAAACAAAATGTGAAAATTATTATAATTCTTTAAGATTAACTTGGCAGATTATAATAGAATCTTCTAATAGTTTTGATGAAATTAAAAAAAGACTTCATAGAAATGGTTATAAAAATATTCAAATTGATAACTCTCCTTTGTTTCTAAATTTAGAAACATCAAATCAAAAGATTTTTGAAAAAATTCCTAGAATTATGTTGCAAAAAAAAATATAGCCATTAAGATTCTTAAAGTGTTGATTTAATTTGTAAAAAGACATGGAGGTATTCATATGTCTAGTTCAGCAAAGAGTATTTTTGGTTTTGTTTTCTTTATCGCAGTGGCTTCTTATGCTGGTTATGCCCATTATCAATTAGGCAAGCTTCAGATGATTAATAAAATTGGTTCTGAAGTTCGTTATCTCACAGAAGATAGTTTTAAAGAGCTATTCATGATAACAATGAATAACATTCGTGATAATCAACTTGAGAACATTAAAAATACTGGGAAGATAGAAGGTATGTTGGCGGTAATTTCAAATCAAAAACCACAAGATAGCGAAACATCAGCACTATGGCATGCTGGTTATTACAGAGGAATTGACCAAAGTCAGGATATGGCTGCAATTTCTTATGAAACTGGATACCATGCTGCTTTAGATGATATTGATTGTCCTGCAAATAAAAGACCTAATTCTGGTACTATAAAAGCTAAGAGTCCTTACAATAAGGATTCATTAGAATCAGAAGAAGGAAAGAAAATTCAGCCTGTTTCTAACAATGATGGAAATGCTAAACCAAAAATTACTCCTTTATCTGATACACCAAAGAAGTAATTTTAATTTTTAAAAGCACCAAGGTTTAACTTTGGTGCTTTTTTACATTTATTTCTTCTATTAAAAATTTGCCTTTTTTATTTTCTAATGTCAATGTTCCTTCGCTTGAATATTCAACAATTTTAGATCCATGCTTTCTAAAATATTTTGCAATTTCAAATTCATCTCCATCAATTATTTCAATTGATTCTAATAAATCTGAAAATTTTAATTTTGAATATACTTTCTTTCCAATTATGTCAATTGAATTTTTATTATATTGATCTTTGTTTAACCAACTTTGAAAACCATCAGGTGATAAATAATTATTTTTCATATCCTACAATTCTTTATTAAATCTTCTTTATTTATATATGATCCAAATTTAAAACTTTTATCTAATCCATGATAAAAAATATTACAATTTTGATTATTTTTTCTATACCAAAATATCATTCCATCAATTATTTTGTCTGATAATTTATTTTGATAATATTGATAATGCATACCATCATTGTGTAAAAAAGAAGCTGGCTTTTCTTTAACCATACCCTCAGAACAATAAAGAAGATTAATATTTTTAGCATTACAAAGAAAACAATAATTAATAGCTGCACAAATTGGATTTCTATAGTCATCTAGATAATTGCTTATTTCACTTTCAGATGTTGAATTAAATTTTGAAGATGGAGTTGGATTATAAAAATTAATATTTTTGTATTTGTACATTTTAACAAATTCTGGATATATTCTATTGCTCAATAAACAATTTGGAAATATTCTAGAATTAATATTATTTAAAGCATTTTTATACGGATTATTTTCAACAAATAAATCTGGCAAAATATTAAAGTTATTCCATTTCTTTAAAGAGTTGTTTGTCAAAATAATAAATTTATTTTTAATGTTAATGTTTTGTAAAATATCATTAATGTCATCAAATCCAAAACCATCTGAAACTATAAAAACATTTTTATTGCTTAAGTCTTTGGTTTCAAATCTTGGAAACTTAAGTGTGTTATTTGTAAGTTCATTATTTATAAATGTTTTTATTTCTTCTTCTTGAATTAAATTATTAATATCAATTGGTAATACATGATTTATAGTAAAATTTCTAACCCATGTATTTTTTTCGACATTTAAATATTGATTTCCTTGATGTAAGTTTTTTACTGTAACATTAAATTTTTCATTTTCTAGGTGGACAGGGTATAATTGCAAAACAGGGGAAGTCTTCGGCATTTTGATCTCCAAGTAATTTTTTGTAATCTAATTCAACTTTAACTTCAATTGGTGAGCCTTTGTAAACCATTTCAATTTCTGGATTCTCAGGCATTTTTAATTTTATTTCACTTGGTATGTTTCCAACAAGTTCAATATGGTCTGGAATACCTGTTACACTAATGCTGCTTGGGAATGAATCAAATTCAATCTTTATATTCTTTGGAATTTCAATTTCACTTTGTAGTTTAATTAAAGATGGTATTGAACCAGCATCAATTTTAATAAATTCTGGTATTGATTCTGCGTTAATATTAATATTTTCTGGTATATTATGATTTAATTTTATTTCACTTGGTATTGGCTCGCTAAATTCAACTTTTATATTATTTATCTCTGGAACAATTAAAGAAATAAATTCTGGAATATCATGCAATACAGTAATATCATTTATTTCTGGTACTATTAATTTTATTTCTTCAGGTATTCCAACAAAATCATATTCCATTTCCATACCAAGTTCATCATAGTATCCTTTACCGCCATCATTAGGAGAAATATTTGTTCGCCCAGAGCTTAAAGCTGCTGCTACAGCCTGTGAAGGGCAAACAACTTTAACTATACAAGATATTATTGGTGGTGTTCCCCAATCTACAGAAATCTTTGGGGGTGTTCCGTAATCCATGCTAATATTTGGAGGATTATCAAATTTAACAATTAACGATGGTGCTTTGCCAAAAGGTATTGGTTCAAATGAAGGAATATTATCAAACCCAATTTTTTGAAAAGATGGTGGAGCAGCAAAACTAATCTTATCCAAAGATGGAGGCGTTCCAAATTCAACCGTTACGGATGGTGCTTTACCAAAAGCTATTGGTTCAAATGATGGTGTCTTATCAAAGCTTATTTTGCCAAATGAAGGGGTGGCTTCAAACCCTATTTTCTGGAATGATGGTGGTGTTCCAAAACTAACAATTAAATTTGGTGGAGTGCAAAAACTAATGCATGGCAAATTATGACAAATACTAATACATGGTAAATTTGACGGAACAATTATACTAATTGCTGGCATTGAAGGTACATTACAGAAGCTTATGCATGCAAATGATGGTGGATTAACAAAGCTTATAGGTGCAATATATGTTGGCTGAATACTAATTACTTGTGGTGTCCAATAAACAGTAATAGAAGGCGGTTTATCAAAACTAATTTTTGTAAAACTTGGCGGTTCTGCAAAGCTAATTACAGCTGGTACTGATGGTGTATTACAGAAACTAATACACTTCGGGAAAGAAGGTGCAACACCAAAACTAATAGGTGAAAATGAAGGTGCTTCACCAATACTAATTACAGGGAAGGATGGTGTATTACAGAAGCTAACACATGCAAATGATGGTGCTGGAGCAAAGCTAATTACATTAAATGATGGAGCAGGACCAAAACTTATTGTTTTTGGCAATGAAGGTACATTACAAAAGCTTACACATGGCAACGATGGAACAATAAAACTAATTGGTTCAATTGATGGAACTTTACTAAAGCTTATGGGTGCAAAAGATGGTACTGATCCAATACTAATTACAGGGAAGGACGGTGTATTACAGAAGCTAACGCATGCAAATGATGGTGCTGGAGCAAAGCTAATTACATTAAATGATGGAGCAGGACCAAAACTTATTGTTTTTGGCAATGAAGGTACATTACAAAAGCTTACACATGGCAACGATGGAACAATAAAACTAATTGGTGCAATACTTGGAGTCTTAGCAAAGCTTATGGGTGCAAATGATGGTGCTGCACCAATACTAATTACAGGGAAAGAAGATATCTTACAGAAGCTAACGCATCCAAATGATGGTGCTGGAGCAAAACTAATTAAATTAAATGATGGAGCAGGAGCAAAGCTTATTGTTTTTGGGAATGAAGGTACATTACAAAAACTTACACATGGCAATGATGGAACAATAAAACTAATTGGTGCAATACTTGGAGTCTTAGCAAAGCTTATAGGTGCAAAAGATGGTGCTGCACCAATACTAATTACAGGGAAAGAAGATATCTTACAGAAGCTTATGCATGCAAATGATGGTGCTGGAGCAAAACTAATTAAATTAAATGATGGAGCAGGAGCAAAGCTTATTGTTTTTGGGAATGAAGGTACATTACAAAAACTTACACATGGCAACGATGGAACAATAAAACTAATTGGTGCAATACTTGGAGTCTTAGCAAAGCTTATAGGTGCAAAAGATGGTGGTGGAGCAAAGCTAATTAAATTAAATGATGGTATCTTACAGAAGCTAATGCATGGGAACGATGGAATATGACCTATGCTTATAATTGGAAAAGATGGCAAAGGTCCAATACTTATCATTCTTGGAAAAGATGGAACATTACAAAAACTTACACATGGGAAGCTTGGTGGCTTGCAGAAGCTTATACACGCAAACGATGGAACAATAAAGCTAATTGGTGGCAAAGAAGGAGCTTTTCCAAAACTAATTACGGGTAATGATGGTGGTTTCGCAAAACTAATCAATGGTAAAGAAGGCGGTTTACAAAAGCTTATACATGGGAAGCTTGGTGGTTTGCAAAAGCTTATACATGCAAACGATGGCGGTTTTGCAAAAGAAACAACCATTGAAGGAGGCTTGCAGAAACTTACACATGGGAAGCTTGGCAGTTTCGCAAAACTAATCAATGGTAAAGAAGGTGGTTTACAAAAGCTTATACATGGGAAGCTTGGTGCCTTACAGAAGCTTATGCATGCAAATGATGGCGGTTTTGCAAAAGAAACAACCATTGAAGGAGGTTTGCAGAAACTTACACATGGGAAGCTTGGTGGTTTACAGAAGCTTATACATGCAAACGATGGTGGTTTCGTAAAGCTAATCAATGGCAAAGAAGGCGGTTTACAAAAGCTTATACATGGGAAGCTTGGTGCTTTGCAGAAGCTTATACATGCAAATGATGGTGGTTTTGCAAAAGAAACAACCATTGAAGGTGGTTTACAAAAGCTTATACATGGGAAACTTGGTGCTTTACAGAAGCTTATGCATCCAAATGATGGTGGTTTCGCAAAACTAATCAATGGCAAAGAAGGCGGTTTACAAAAGCTTATACATGGGAAGCTTGGTGGTTTACAGAAGCTTACACATGCAAATGATGGAGGTTTACAAAAGCTTACGCATGGGAAGCTTGGTGGTTTACAAAAGCTTATACATGGGAAACTTGGTGCTTTGCAGAAGCTTATACATGCAAATGATGGAGGTTTACAGAAACTTATGCATGGTAAAGAAGGTGGTTTGCAAAAGCTTATACATGGGAAGCTTGGTGGTTTGCAGAAGCTTACACATGCAAATGATGGAGGTTTACAAAAACTTATACATGGGAAGCTTGGTGGCTTACAGAAGCTTATACATGGGAAGCTTGGTGGCTTACAGAAGCTTATACATGCAAATGATGGAGGTTTACAAAAACTTATACATGCAAAAGATGGAGGTTTACAAAAACTTATACATGGGAAGCTTGGTGGCTTACAGAAGCTTATACATGCAAATGATGGAGGTTTACAAAAACTTATACATGCAAAAGATGGTGGTTTACAAAAGCTTATACATGGGAAGCTTGGTGGCTTGGAGAAGCTTATAGATGGGAAGCTTGGTGGTTTACAGAAACTTATGCAGTTAAAAACTGGAACCTTGCAAAAACTAATGCATGGAAATTTTGGTAATTTACAAAAACTAATACATGGAAATTTAAAATTACAAAAACTAATACAAAGACTTGGAACTATAACTTTAATAGATGACGGCAAGGAACCTTCTATTACGATTACTGAAACAATTTTTGGTATAATAAAACTAATAGGAGGTATAGGAGGAGGAGGAAGTATTTTAATATCACTAACGCTAATAAAACTTGGTATATTACTATCAATTGTGATAATGCTTGGTATTGGTTCAGTTGGCACAACTAAAATTACTGAAGGAATTGAAACTGGTCCAAATTCAATTAAAGATGGAATTGGATCTATTGGTCCAAAATTAATTAAACTAGGAATAGGTGGGTCGACAGTAATTACGGATGGAATATTAATATTCGGCATTCCAATATCAAAAACTGGAAATACAATAGGCGGAATATTAATTACTGGTTGTGGTACAGATGGAATATTAATATCAAGTGGAGGAAGTGCTGGACATTCTGGTATTTGAATTAATATAGGTTCTGGTGCAACTGGAATAGTTGGCTCTGTATAATTATCTCTATTAATTGGAGTTTGAACTATGTTACAATTATTTGCTTCGACATTTACAACTGGATCTATTGATGCAGAAGTAGGATACAAGTGTGTTCCATTTAATTGATTAGTAGTAGAAGTTCCGTCTCCAAAATTAATTCTAAAAGCTTTGTAATCTCCTGTTATTGAAAGATTAAAACTTATTAATGTTCCGCTATTTGGATCTTTGTTTAGTGTAATTACTGTAAAGTTTACATCAGGACAACCATAATCATCAAAAATTGGAGGAGTGTTGAATAAATTTCTAATTTTCCAATCAAGGGTTTGTTGATTTTCATCAAAATCTATTCCAACAAAGTTTTCAATATTTATAATTGCTTTTACAAGTTGATTATGATGCTCTGCTATTACAAAGCCTCTAATTGGTGTACCAGCTAAATTATAATGAGTTGCTTTTCCGCTGCCTACAATTTGATCTCCTGTTATTGGATCTATTGTAGTAAACCCCATTTCGTTAACTATTTCAGATGGAATTCTGCCGACATTTAAATTTCTTATACAAGATTTTAAAGCTATTACTTTACCAGTACTATAATCTTTTTCTACAGATCCATAATATAATAATTCACCATCCAAAGTAGCAAACCCATTTTCTGGCCAAGGATCTTCATTTAAATAAGGATTGTCATAAGGTCTTATGTAAATTATTTCAGACCATGCTTGATTGTCTTGAGAAAGCGTAGATTCGGTAGTATTTTTTACTTGAAAAAGCGTATAATCAGTATCTATACCTAGAGGGTAAATTGGTTGTGGTATAAAGTTTTGTTTAGTATCTATGCTTTCCAATAATTCACTTTCTGTTTATTGCACACATTAATAAAGTATATATTAATAAATTCCCATAAACCATTGTTCTAATCTTGGTCTTGGTGGTAATTTAATAAAAGTCAACTCTAAATTATTGAATTTAACAATTGAATTTTCGCTATAATCAAAGCTTAAATAAGCAAAATGATCGCCATTAGAAGTTCCAAGTAATGTATTTGATTCTTTTTCAAATCCTGAAACTGTTTTATCTTGTAAACTTCTAAAAGATGCCCCACTGTTATTACCAGCAACATACCAAGTATTTGAACTATCTTCATAAATTGATATATTACTTGAATTATTAAAGAAAAACAATCCATTGCTCATAGACAAAAGCTGACCTTCAGTGTAATTAGAGTTAGGTATGTCTTGAAGTTTTTTCAAAGCTATGAAAGGATCATTAACTCCGCCAATAGTAGAATATAAATTGGAAATAATTGTCTGTGTTCCTACCAATGAACTTCTCAAGAAATATCCAGTATTGCCTTTCCAAGCTGAGCGATAAATTGAAAAATTTCCTGTTGTATTATTACCACTTCCGTCATATACAGATTCGTTTTGTTTTAATTCAATTGCGTTTGCTTGAAAAGCATTATCTTGAAATTTATGAGAAGAAAGTGTTTTTGTAATTAAATTATAAGCTTCAAGTTTTATATTTACTGGAGAAGTAAATGCTCCAAATCCTTTATTTGGTCTTCCAAGCATAAAATAAGCATTTGTTTGAGTGTTTAAAAACATCCAGTTATAAGCTCTTTGAAAAGAATTTTGACTTTTATAGCTTTTATCAAATCCATTAAAACTTTTAACATAAACTTGTTCTAAGGTTGGAGAATCAGAAATAGCTCTTCCCGATGCCCAGAATAAAAATGAATCTCCAGAGTTTCCGCTAGTTGTTAAGCTAGATTGGCAAAACCCTATATTTCTTGAAAATTCAAATTTTTGTTTTGCTGAGTTTGCATCGCTGTTTAAAAAATTATTATTTGTATTTAACTGTAAGGTTGGTGTTTGTGGAGTTTTATAAACCTCAGAAAGTAATCCAAATTCTGATACTTGAACTTGTGGAGAACCAGCCACAACACTATTTAGCTGATCTTTGTATAGCCAATGCCACATATTAATATTTTCTACAATATCAATAGTATTTGATACATTTGTAATTCTAAATGAATTTGATTCAGTGTCTACTCTTATTATCGTATCATAAATTCCACCAGTTTCATACAAGGCTTGAGTTGTCTTTGAATTACCGTGAACTAGATCATCAGTTAATTCCCAAGTATAAAGCACAACAGGATCAATTGGATTTCCATTACCATCTACCTCTTCGCCAGAAAAGGTTTTTTCTGTATTTGGATTTATTCCATCTGGTATTTTCAAATCAATAATAGAATTAACAGAAGACCGAATATATTTATTAAAATCTCCGCTTGCAATTTGATTTCCTTTTGGTTCAAAAGAAATTATTGCATTGTCTGGGGCTGGAAATTTTGCATTTATATAATTTTTTAATTGTAATTCATCTTGGCCAAATTTATTTTTTACTGTGTAAGTAACTGTATAAGAACCAGGCAGTTCATAAATTTTTGTTACTGTTGTATTGGTATTTGTTGTTTCTTCTGAATTATTTTTAAAATTAAATGTTCTTATATCTCCATCGCCAAAATCCCAAGTAGTTGTAATTGGATTATTTGCATTATCAGTTGCAAGTCGAAAACTTAAATCTGTAAATGTTATTTTTAATGGAATAATTCCTTCTTTTACATCTGCAACAAACCAAACTTTTGGCTTCAAGGCAATTGATCTTAAGTAATTAATTCTTGCTTCCATAGAGCCAGTTTTTGGAATAAAAACTTTATCGCCTTTAATACCTGCAAACTTTTCAATTTGTATAATAGCATCTTTAATATTATTGTGATGTTCAGCTACAACATTTAATGTAACATTTGTAACTTTAGCTAATTTTTCAACATCTGGAAATCCATCTAATAATTTTACATTATTGAAAGTTTGCGTTGCATCAGTTTTTGATTCATAGAAAAAACTAATTGCTCTTTCGTTTGGATCTGAGCATTGCTCTGTTAAAGTTATAATGCCACTTGATGGAAAAGTAGCCATGTCATTTTCAGTAGCACTAACAACAATATTATTATCTTTTGGTTTATAATCATTTAAAAGTGGTAATCTCAATGAATCTTTTACAAGAAAAAGATTTTCATCATTGTCTATTTTCTCTGGATATTTTATCTTGATTGCATCTGGTATACTCATTTTTATCCTACTATTAATGACTCTTGTAAAAAAACTTTTTTAACATTTTGACTTTGAAAAGTATCAAGAATAAATGGCTTGTATTCGCCAGGTTCAGCATATACATGTTCTACGACATGAATATTTGGATCTTTAATTGTTTTATTGTTGTTGTCACCAAATACAAAAAATCTACTTACTATATTGCCATCTGTTTGATCTACAAAAGTATATTTTGTTGGTTCTACACCCATTTTAATTGCTGTTTCTTTTGATATTCCACCATACCTTGGCAAAATATAAAACAATGGTATTACATTTTCATTATTTGAATTTATGTAATTATTTTTCGTTGTAATTCCTTGTCCTCCTAATTCATTTATAACATTTAATTGAATGGTAAAAATTCCTTCTCTTATGTAAGTATGTTCTGGAGATGCTTCTATAGATGTTGTATTATCACCAAAATCCCAAAAATATTTAATGTTATTTCCAATAGTAAAATTTTTAAATTTAACTGTAAATGGAGGTTTGCCAAATAAAGGATATGCTCTGAAAATTGGTTTTGGACTTAAAATATCTGTTTCTAATTTTTTTAATAAACCATTCAAAGATTCAGCAACAGGAAAATTATTTTCTCCAAGCTTATTTTCAAGCTTTTCAATTGAATCTTTTAATGCATTGTGATGTTCAGCAAACACACCCGAAGTAACTAATGTTCCTTTAGGCCACATGGTAGATTTAGAATTTTGAAAGCCTCTTATTACACTTGTAAATGCATTGCCTTCTTTTTTATAATAATAAACCAGTTCACTGTTTCCATCTTTACTAGATAAATTTCCAATCTTTAAAATGCCTTGTTGTGGAAAATTAGTGCCATCTTCTAGAATGATAACCTTGGAATTTAAATTAAGGCCAAATTTAAGTGATGTCTCAGATAAATTTCTAGCTTCATATAAAGTAGTGTAATCATCAATTCGTGTTGGAAAAATTGATAAGTCGCCTGTTTGATAATTACTGTCATATGAAGATGTTTTTTCAAAATACATAATATTCCTATTTAATTATTTATTTACTGTTGTTGTTCTAATTTATTTACTTCCTTATTGTTATTATTGGAAATATTATTTTGCACTTCTTTTAAAGCATTTAAAAGCTGTGCTTTTACACTGCAACTATCTGGTAAGGCCAATATTGTTTTACATAATTCCAAGTCTGTAGGAAGATTAAGTAAAAATCTTAAGTTTAAATCTGCACCTAGTTTTGCAGACCAATATTCATTTTGAACATGAACATCATCAAACTTCTTTATTTTTTCAACTTTTTCAATTTCAGAAAATGTTCTAATGAAAAAATTCAACTCTTCTTCTACCATACTTAATTTTCTGTTTAATTTTTTGATTATACTATCTTTCTTACTAACATTTCTTTCTAACTTTTTAAGCTTAATCTCCAAAATTCTTTTTTTATAAGGGCAAGATTGCTTTTCTATTATTTTTTTGCCTTTAAAAATTTTAATTTCTAATATTTCAAAGTTTTCAAAAGTATTTTCAATCTCTTCTTTTAAAGAATCATAAGATTCAACTCTAGCATTTATCTCTCTTGCACATTGCCACAACTTAGCTTGCAAAGTAGGTTCTTTGCCAATAATAAAATTATTTAACTGAAAAAATGAATGCCGATCTTTTAAATCAACTTTTTCTAATATATCTCTTGCACTAATTATTAATTCCACAAGTAACCTTTCATATGTTAATTCCAACTATTGCTTTGAAAAGACATCCTTTTTTAATAGCATCAAATGCCCATAATAATTTCATTATGTTTTCTGGGTTGTCTTTACCAAAAATTCCTATCTTATTATAGATTTTTTTATTTATTAATAAACCATTTAAAGGATTTTTAATAAATTCATAGACTCTGTTTTTCACTGGGAACAATATATCTGTATCTGATGTGATGTATTTTGACAATCTATTGATAACATCAAAGTGCAAACATGTACCAGCATGTAATAAAAAACACCATTCAGTATTACAGTTTCTTAAGGCAATATCATAATTTTCTAAAATTTGAAAACTTTTAGTGCATATTTTATTTAAATTTTCATCATTAAAATAATCAAATTCTAAATTGTTTGTAATAATAATTTTTTTATATTTATCAAATATTTTATAATTATATCTTAATGTTTCATTAATTTTATTAGTATTTTTATCAGCAACAACAATTGCCATAGAGACATCTAGATTTTTAGGCTCAAACATAATGACCTCAAAAAATTAATTTTATGCTATAGAAACATCAAAATCAATTTTTATTATGTCATATTCCGTTAAAGAATGCAACAATTTAAATGTAATTAAATCTACATCTAGTGTGAATTTATTTTTTTTCCAAGTTTGATTTACATTTGGATTTGCAGCTGGAACAAATACCTCATAATCAGAAAAAATCTGAACGCCATTTATTAACACCCTTAAGGTATTGTTCATAATAGGTTTTGATAAACCAGTTGTGTAAGTTTTATAATCTGGTGTTAAATATGAAGCAGTAGGCGTAACACCGTAAAAATGTTGATGGGCACTTTCCAAAGGAAATTGCAAATCAGCAGTCAATTTATTTGGAGAAGAAAATCTCCATTTTAAAGAATCTGAATCATTTAATTCTAATGTTCCGCTGCCAAAATAAATACCATTACTTATTGAAGGAACATTAATTTGCAAAGCAAAAAAATTAGCACCATCTTGAATTTGAGCTAATTTCTGTCTTTCATCAATCTTCATCCTAACATAACTTACACCATCATAAATACCATCTGAATGGCTTCCTATATTATGTAAAGTTATGTCAACTGCACTAGTTTTTAAATCACCATTAGAATCTAAAGACTGATCAAGTCTAGCAGATAAATCTACTCTTGATCCAATGGAATTCTCAAGTACGCTTGTATTAAAATCTACAGCATCATTAAGAACATTTTGTCTTAAAATTAAAGCAGCAATAGGTAAATTATCATAAATATAATGATAAGGTTGTATTGCTTCATAAGTTGGTACATTTATATTGTTTATATTTGGCATAATATCTATATATTTTCAAAGTAAATTATTTATCAAATGAAATTTAAATTCCAATTCCAAGTTATTTGCATTTGGTCTGTTTTATTAATTGCACCAAAAGTAATCATGCTGTATAAATCTCCTGTTCCCATTACTAATGCCATTTCATTTAATGCATATCCATTTGCATCTGCATAAGTTAATACAGATGTAAAGATGCCCTGAGTTGTATTAGAAGGATTAATTTGAGAAATTACGGGCTTTGTAGCCCTTGTAATGCCATAAAGACCATTTATATTGGCATCGACATACAATGGAACATTTCCTGATTCTCCACCATCACCAAAAATCATAGATTTAATATAATATTCGAAGCTTGAAGTAACTTGGCCAGAATCATTAGTGCAATTATTTAAATTTCTAGTTAAAGATTTTACTAAAGCTTCTCTTCCAGTCTTCAAAACGGTATTTTTAAAATTTTTCTTAAAAATATCACCATTCTTATATTTTATAATCATATCAACATCGCCAATGGTATTTATAGCTGATTTATACATATCAAACCTGACCTTTCGTGTTTTTTCCATCTTTTGTTTCAATAACAAATGATACATTTTCCTTTTGATTAATTATATCACTTGGATCATTGTTTTTCTTTGAGTCATTCATGGCAACCATAGAATTACTTAACTCTGATAGTCTAAATGTTGATGAATCACAAAGAATTATTTCTTCTTCATTTTGATTTTTGGCAGTCACCTGATTAGCTCCACTTCTATTTAAATCACAACTTATTACATATTCGCCAATAGGCTCAATCGAATTCTTTAAATCTAAATATAAATTATAAATTATATTTTCTTTCTTTTTAAACTGTTTGCAATTAACACTTAATGATGATCCGCCACTAATATAAGTTCCAAGATTTAAAGGTAACCCAGAAAGCACTAAATAATCTGTTGAAAGCTGTGTGTAAAAATTTGTAATCTTATAAAGGGCATCATTAATAGTAATGATAAAATTTTCTTTAAATGTATTATCATCTAAAGATCCAGATACATCTGAGCTTTGTAAAACAGGCATAATTGATGGTTTTTCTATAATGATACCATCATAAACTAAATTACCAGACTTTTCAGGAACTACTCTGTCTAATATCTGACCACTGAATCCTACTATATCACCATTATTCCAATTGCTAATATAAAATTCATTTTCGTTACATCCATAACTTAAAATAACATATTGTTTGTCAGCAGAAATATGATAAAAATAATTTCCAATTCTTACACGATCTTTTGTACTTCCAAAGTTACTATCATTTGCAATAACTAATCCTTTGTTTTGAGCATTCAAAGATCCTGAAGTAGAAAAATATATTTTTTGATTATTGCCATTTATTAAATCATACTTAATATCATTTATATAAATTCCTTCATTGAGAGCAGGCAGTGTATTATCATATTCTAATATTACAGATCCATCTGGATTAATATCATAAATATTATAAATGTTAAATGTTGTTGGAAATGTAGTGTAATACTTAATTTTGAAACAATTTGTAGATATTCCTTTTTGAATATCTAAAACTGTTGTAATCGTATTGTGGTTTTCTTCATTAGCTAAAAGCAAATCTTTGAAATTATAAATGCTTTCTTGTGTAATTGAAAAATTTGTACCTGAAAAATTAATATTACTTAATCTAAAGGCAAATTCAGATTGATTAATAGGCTGTGTAAATAAAACTTCTTCGTAAATTTGAATTAGATTTTTTTCTGGATTTAATACTGTGTATTTACCTGCGTTAAAACTAGGACTTAATATTTCTAGTAATGTATTTGTTCTGATGTTTAATCCAATGTCCGAAAAATCAATCAAAGGAGAAAACAACATGATTCTTGAGTTAAAACCAGAAACGCTCTCATCTCCTAAATCATCCATTATTGCCAACGAATCTCTTCTTACTGCTCTTTGTAATAACCCTAAAAACATATCTCTATTGAAAAATACTTGAGCGTTACCAGAAATAAGGTTATCTGTTACTTTACAAGTAACAAGCATTTCTACGCTTTCTTCAGGAGGAAGTATTATAGTTTCAAAATATCCCGAATAATTCAAACTGTGTAAAATACTATGGAATGGCGTGAATTCTTTTAAAATATTAAATACTTCTTGAATTCTTTCACTATTTAAATTTTCAATTTCTAAATTTAAATTATAAAGTGTTGTAACAAATCCGCTACAAGGATCTAAGAAGTTTTTATCAATATCGCATGGATTGCTACTGTCTCTCAAGGAGCCATTGTATTCATCCATATTATAAATATTTTCAGAATAAGGAAACTCAGTTCTGATTTTACCAAAAACAATTGATTCATTGAAAGGATTTTTGTTTGGTATAAGTTCATTGAAAAATGGATCATCTTCTTCAATAACTCTGGCATTCCAGTTTTTAGGAGGATAAACTATATTTAAATCATTCCTCAAATCAGCTAAAGGCAAACTTCTTAAGTATTCTTCTAATATTTGATCTAGATTGTTATCAATGCTTTTATATTGATAAAGTATTTTTAAAGTGTTTCCATTTTTTAAAGGAAATCCAATCCATGTAACAGTACTAATGTTGTTTTCTGTATTAATTATTATATTTGATAATGGTTGCTCAATAAAATCACCGTTTTGCTCTTTGAAATATATGGCAAAATTTTTATTGTTTACAGGTAAACTTATTTTTGATAGTATAAATTTAACCTGCCCATTCAAAGTATAAAAAACATCATTCCAAGTATACTTTGAATAAATTTGATATAAAGATGTATATTTTCTTAGAATTACACCAGCATCACCTAAAACTGATTCTAACCCTTTTAATGTACCTTTTAATTTAAAGTTTGGTATAGCTTTAGCTATTTGCCTTCTCCACCTAATTGGATCATTTGATTTAAATGCAAGTTTATAAAAATTTCCAAGATAAGGAAGGAAGTATTCTGGAATTAAATTATGATCTAGCAATAAAGGGATTCTATTTGCTAAGTTTTCTAAATAAGCAAATGCATCTCCACAAGCGTTATTAAACTTTTCTAATATTTCTGGACTTAAATCAGTGTTACTTAATTTGTTTTTATAAACATCTGGAAGATATTTGTTTAATAAATTTGGATATTTATTTTTTGATGTTTCAAGATTATTTGGGGCTATATACTCTGCCACATTTGCTAATAAACTAAAATAAATATTAGAAGAAAGCATTTGCAGAGAAGTATTTGGTCGCCATTTCCAATTTATAAAATAATCTCCATCTCTAAGACCATCTTTTTTAAATTTAAATTTAAAATGACCATGTGAAATATCACTCCCAGCATCTATAACTTTTTCTAATACAGAATCAGTTTTAATCACTGTCCAAACAGGGTTATTTTTTGATCCATATACTGCTACAGGTAAAAGATTATCAAACTCAATTTTATTAAGTTTAGATGAAGTATCTTGAAGTAGATTTCTTTGAATTATTTTTAATTTTGTAACATAATCTTGATTATCAGGAAACTCACAAACTTTTTGCTTTGCTTCTAAATATTGAACCTCTAAATCTCTGTTTGTAATTTGATTACTTGTATAAGCTGAAGAATCATTGACAAAGTTTCTTTCAACAAAATTTATTGTAATTGATACAACTTCAAAAGGATCTTCAAAAAAACAACAATTGGCATCGGGAGTATACAAGTCGAATACTACCGTGTCTGATACTTTTGGATTTTGATAATAATATTTTTCTACCATAATTAATTATACAAGAAATTTATTGTAATACTTTCTGGTCTAATGATTTCGTAATATTTTGTAGTAATAATTTTTGATGAAGGTATTTCTACAGTATTAAATGTAACATCAATATTTTTTATTTGTTTTACATTTGATATAGATTGAATTATATCGGTTTCTTGCAAACTTTGACCGTAATCCCAATTATTTAAATTGAAAAATAATTCAACACTGTTTTCAATATTTGATCTAATATCATCTTCAAATTTTTTATAATACTTATCCATTGCAACATCAATTAAAATATTTACATCAATGATTTCTCCATCTCTTAAACAAATAACATCAGTAAGCATTTTTATTTCATCAATAGAATTTGTTAGTTCTTCTTTAAATTGAGAATTTGCTTTTGCTAAACCATTTGTACCGCTTCTTACTAAAACAAACAAGTCAATGATGTTCGCAGCACAACCATAGCTTCTTAAAGCAGCTGTAGACTTGCCCATAATACCATTATATGTCGTTGCAAATTGATTGGCAAAAGTCTTGTAATCTTCTCCAGAAACAGTTCTGTTTTGAGTTCTTAAATACAAAGGTATCTTTTGACGAATATCTTCTACAGTATCTCCAGAATAACCAAATTCACCTTTTGTGTAATTTGATAAAAACACACTTACACTTGATGGAACACCTTCTATTGGAATTAAAGTTTCTGTACTTGCAAAGTTTGTAACTATATCTCCATTTGGACCACCACCTACTCTATACAAAACTTCAATTTCACTTCCTACTGAAGGAACTAAACCACCTTTTCCATTGCCGAAAATAACATTTGCACTATAATCTGGATTGTATTCTACTAAATATTCTTTATTAGCTAATCCAGAAGTAAAATAATCTACTTGTTCCCATTCTTGTCCATTTACAATAACTCTTATTGAATCACTTATAATAGAAAAACTTGGTATTGAAAGAATTAAATTAATTGCACCTGTTGAAGTAAATGCAATGTTTCTAGTTCTGCCAGCTACACCAACAATATTTGAATTAATTAATTGTCCTGCTCTAATAATAATAGGTTCGCCAAATATTGGTCTGTTCAAAGGATCAGCTGCATATAATTCAAAAGAAAAAGGTTCCTGATTTGAAACTATATCAATTTCAAAAGGAGTATTAATTTTTATATCAAATGTTTGAATTGCATTAATTTTAGCAGAAAATAAAGCTTTTGATCCAATTGGAGGCTGTGGCTTTAATCCAGTTAATTTTGCCAACCTAAAAGCATTGTCTAATTCTGTTACAGTATCAATAAAAACTTCATTGGCAATTTGATCCATTTTGAAAGAAAGGGTATCTGCCAAAAAAGCAAAATTTTCAATCAACATGATTGCAAGACTAGATTCAACAAAATCATTGAAATCATTGCCAAATTTTTCTTTAATGAAATTTACTAATCTGCTTTTCATAGAATAAAAGTCTTGATTAGTATAATTTAAAGAAACAATATTTGTTTGTTTTGGTGTAGAACCTATATCATAAGGCGAAATAATATCACATTTTTCTTGCATTTTCTATCATTCTCCTACAGGTAATTGTAATGTTAAAACTTCTACAAAATCAATTCTTTGTGGATCAAAAAATTTAATTTTAATTGTTAAAACATGATCGTTATCATTTAAAACACTTGGATTATTATTTGATGGATTTAAAGTATTATCATAACCATTAAATACTTCAATGCTTGATATGACTATTCTAGGCTCCCAAGTTTCAATTGAAGCTGCTATCATTTTTTTTGTTTCTTCTACAACAGCTGTGTCATTTGGCGAAAACAAAAGCTTACGCAAAGGAGTTCCATAGGATGGAAGCATGACTCTTTCGTATGGATTAGTCATTAATAATTGCACTAAATCTGATTTTAAGGTATTTATTCCTTCTTGTGTAAATAAATATCCTAATGGAGACTTACTAATTGGATAAGGAGCACCTTTTAAAATAAAACTCATAATATTATGTAGTAATTTTAGTTTTTTTTAAATTACTAGATTTTGATTATTTTGATTAGATTGTCCATTTTGATTGCCTTGTGCAATTGGATCTACGCTCGCTGCTGTAGGTGTTTCAGCTTTATCTGAACAAGATCCAAAAATTCTGTCGCTTATTCGTAATTTACCATTTTTTTTATCATAAACTACTATTGGATATATACAATAAGTATCTCCTCCATTATCATCTTGGCAATCTCCTAGTCCAGCTAACAAGTATGCTCTTTCTTTTGAAGCATTAAAGAAATAGTCGTTTACTCTATAATCATAATTGCTAGTAATTGAAACTCTATCTTTAGTAACCATACTTAGCTTATCTGCTGGATTATCTTTAGAATCTCCTACGATCTCATAATGACTGTCATAACTATATGTAAGATAATTACCTCCAGCCCTTAAAAAAACATAACCTCTTCCAACTGGAGCTTCTTGCATTTCTAATGTGTGTGGTCCTCTTTCTTTGTTATCTGTCTGTGGTGCGTTTATTCTAATAAACTGCGACTTTGTTTCTTTTTGACTATCTCTATCACTCATGTAAAGCTCAAGACCATAACCGCTTCTTAATTGAACATAAGCTTTGTCTGCATTACTTTCGCTGGTATTACCATCTTTTCTACATTTCATATTTTGCTGAAAAACACCTTCGTCAATCATTTTAAACACATGATTACTTGTGGAATTCATACTTATGCCACGAGTAGGACCACCAATACCTGGACAACTTGATATTGTTTCATCACATAATGAAATTTCATTACCAAGGGCAGTTTTAAATTTAATTCCATTTTCAGCTGTTCTTACTGTTGAAGGTTGTTCGACATCATTCATGGAAATTTCATGACCAGTACAACTTTTCCAATATGTTCTACCTAAATATAAATCACTACAACCAAAATCAAATTTATCAAGGGATCTTTGCCAATTTGGTGTTCCAGTAGGCTGTTCAACACTATCATCCATAACAAAAGTATGTCCAGAAATAGAAAGAAGTTGAATTCCAGATTGTGGTAAATCACACTTATTATTTTGAGGTGTACCTGGTCCTTTAATAGGCCTACATTCATTTTTTGCTTTGAAAAATGGATTTGATCCTTTCTGCGATGCAGTATAAGGAGTGTCAGGTGCTCCTCCAATAACATTTTCTCCGCCTGTATAATTACCTCCTTTACAATCTACTGGTTTAGGGAATTTTTCTGGAGTCTCTTTTGAATTTGGAAAATTAGGTTCTATTACATCTCTTTCGTAATCATACAAGGCAGTATTTAGATTTTCAGTTGGTATTGGTTGTCCAACATTAAAAGCATTAAAATCATTTTTTGTTACATCTGTTTGATTTGTAACATCTGTATAGCAATTTGCATCTCCTTCTCTTGCACCACCCCCATCAGGATGTGACCACTGACCACAATAATGTAAATGATCATCTTTGAATATCATCCAGTTACCACAACCAGACATTAATTCCATTCTCTTCCATTTTCTATTACATTTTGCATCACCATCAACCATTTTTATCATATGCTTTTCAGGTGTTTTCATCCCATAAATATTTGGAAAAGTCCCTCTTTTAAGGTAATCTATATTACTTTCAACATCTTGTATTGAAGTAATGTCGTAACCATTGTAACTTTCAGTGTTCCAAGGTGGAAAAACTTGAGATCCATCTGTGGGACCAACTAAATAATTGGCTCCTCTTCCTTGGTATAATAAATCAAATTCAGGAACTGGAACTCCAAGACTTGAACCATCTTTTCCTCTGTTTCTAGACCATGTGGTTCCAATATAATAAGCTGATCTCCTATTTCCATTTTCAAAAATTAAACATACTGTAGAACCTGCTGGAGGAATCCAATTAGATCCAGAATCATCAAAACCACCAAAAGTACTTATTGGAAAAGCCCAAGGTAAACTTGTAATGCTTACAGATTGCTGTAGATCACTAGATTGCAATGGATTAATTAATATTGGATTAAAATATCTAATTCTATTTTGCTTAAAAACATCAAAAGTATCTACAACTAAAGCAGTATACATTCCTGTTAAGGTATTATCTTGTGAAATAAAACTAAAGTTTTTAGCAAAAGAGGTCTTTACTATAGTTCCTAAATTTGAATTTAGATCATTTATAAACTTTCTTAGTTGTCCTACTTCTTCTTGTAATTCTTGTACTGCTGGAAGAGTCATTTTTACATCTGCTTTCTAAAAAATTTAAATTTATTATTATTTCTTCATTTATATTTTATGATACTGGCATTCCAACCATATTATCATCACTACTGATTGCAAATACATCTAGTGTGGTAACATAAGAACCTGCACTTATTGAATGCTTTGCCGAACCAACTTTATAAATACCAGAAAATCTTGAATTGCATTTAGGTTTTTGAAGAAATTCACATCCGCCATTATTAGTGCTTTTTTCTATACAATATGAATTAAGAAAAATAATTTTTATAAAGCAATCTTTAAATAAATTTATACTATTTGCCCAATACGGATCACCGTGAATTTCCAATGTAGCTTTTATAGGTGCAAATAAATTCATTGCATTTCCATCTCCAGCTTCTGCTTTAGCTTGATTATAAATTGATTCTGCTGTATCTTTTGTTATATTTATTGGACTTTTGAAATTCATAGCTTCTGCAATTCCACTAACAGTAGCCATAATTCCATTTGCTGAATTATTATTATTTCTATTTGCTTTAGTTATAAGTGTTTTGCCGTCTTTTTTATCAAATTTTGTTGCACAATCAAGTAATTGTATTGGCTCTTGATCAAGAGCACCAGGCCCACCGCCACCAACGCCAATTTTCTCTCTACTGCCTGTAACATTACCTTGTCCGTCTTTTTTTAAATCGTTTTGTACTGGAACTGCATTAAATGATGGGTTGAATTTAATAACAGGACTACAATCTCCACCATTAACAATGTAAGTCACAAAACTCTTTCCATCTCCATCTATTATACCTTTTTCACCTATACAAAGACTTGGATTTCTATCTTCTACCATTAATATAGTTGGCTCACTACAACTTCCATTGTCATATGCAAACCACCATCCTTTTCTGTTAGATGTAAGTAAGTAATTACTTATTTCTCTTAAAAATGGGAACAATGACTGCCTCCAACTATTCCAAACAGATTTTGGTCCTTCTTTACCACCATCTTTTATATCGAAGTACCAAGGTTTATTTGATCTAAAGCTTATTCTTGCAACTTTTTGTAGACTATCATCTTTTCTTGTGGCACAGTTAAATTTAGCAGCTGCTATGATTGCACTTTGAAATGATTGCTTCATTGATTCACTGCCCCAAATTTTGTCTAATTTAGTTTCCTCGTTAAATGAAAATCCATCAACAAAAGTCATTGTAACTTTATAAACACCATTTTCAGCAGAAACATCTACTTTTTTGAAAATTCCATAAATATATGGGCCAGAGTTTTGTTCTCTACCATCTTCTGTTTGGTAACTATTACTTACACTTTGATTCATTTCCTTCATAGTATAATTAGTAATAGTTCCATTGCATCCTTTTATTATCCATCCAATGTTAATATATCCAATTATTGCTCCCTTTCTGTCACTATCACCTAAATCATACTTGTCCCATTCACATGTTTCTTCTGGTGTTAAACCTAATAATTTATTAACTTTTTCATAATCACAAGTAACAATTACTATGCTTCCTTCAAATGATTTTCCTACTGTCATTTCAAAGCTTTGAATATAGCTTTTTGTTGTAGCAACATTATAATATCTTTGAAGTGCTAATTCATTGATATCACAAATAGGATCATCGACTCTCCAAGATTCAAGTGCATCTCCAGTTACATACATATCTTTGTTAATTGTAACTTCTACATAAGGCATATAAACATGGTTGTTTTCAAATATTAATGGTGTATGTCTTGCACCTTCACCATTATTAACATAGACATTATTGCCAGAATTAATCTTTGAACCTGCATCACACAAATTACTGTAATTACATGCCATATTAAATATTTCTAGGAATTCTTAAAGTAATTCCTGATTTGAAGTCATAAATGTCTTTTATACCATTTGCTTCCATTACATACCACCAAAGTTCTGGAATACCATATGCAACATAGGAAACAATATCTGGTCTATATTCAGTAGAAGAATTAATTTGTATGAATTTGTCATTTTCAGAAAAAGTAATATTTTTTTTTCTTTTGTATGTTTCAAATGTTACTTTATTGTTATCTCCATAATATAAAACTTTTGATTTAATATATCTGCTAGAAAAATCAACAAATCTTTTAGCTGAAATAGATTGATAAGTTATTTTATTTGCCAATTATCCTCCAAAATTTAAAATTCTTTTTGCACCAGGCAGATTTACCGTTTGATAAACTACTTCAAAAGTCATGTCAACATCAAATTTAATAGGCATGTAATTTTCTTCATCACCGAAGAATCCTTGCCAAGCAACATCAGTTGGAAATTTAACGGTATAGCTTTTTAAAACAACGCATAATTCTAATACCCCTAATAGACCTCCACATTTTATTCTTGCAATAGGAGGCGGACTGACAATTGAGTTTTCATTATTATCTGGATAAACTAAAGACTCTAAAATTCTTAAAGAATTTAGATTTTTTTCTGCCATTTTACTGGTCGGAGAAAAAAAGTGTGCTGTCCAGCTTATTGATCTAGTTTCACCATGAGAAAAAACTTTAAGAGGAGCAGATCTTCCAATGCCTGTTTCATCTGAATAACTTGCTTGTTTTGAATCTGAAATATCTGGCAAAATATACATGTATATTTTTTTTAATTCACCAACAACATTTGCTGCTATGTAACAATTATTTAGTGGTTGTAATTCTCCATTACTGTCTGTTGCTTTCAATTTTTCACCTCTCGTTGATATAATATAATATATATTATGTCTTTCACTCAAACAAAAATAAAAATTATTATTACTGGTACTGGTAGATGTGGTACTTTGTATATATCCAAGCTTCTTTCTTTTTGTAATATATTCTGTGGCCATGAAACTATATTTGATCATTCTTCTTGGAATCAAATATTACAAAGAATTTATGGAAACGAAGAATTAAATTTAAGTAAAATTGCTAAAAAAAATTATGGAGATTATTTAAAAGACAACATTATTGTTGGTGATTCAAGCTATATGGCAATGCCATATTTAGACATGAATGTTTTTAATGATTGTTTTTTTGTTCATATTATAAGAAATCCAATAGATGTTATAAATTCATTCTGTCACAATATGAATTATTTTTACGATGAACCTTATTCTAATCTTGATGAATTCAACAGAAAATATTTAAATTTTATTTATAAATATGTCCCAGACATTAAAAAATATAAAAATCCATATGAAAGAGCAGCTTGCTTTTATCTTTATTGGAATGATCAAATAGAAAAAAAGCTAAAAAATAAAAATAAAATTAAAATTAAAATTGAAGAAGTTGGAATTAAAAAAGATTTAGAAAACTTTTTAAATTTTAACATACCAAAAGAATTTTTAATGTTAGATAATAATATTACAAAAAATATTAATAAATTTAATATAAAATATATTAAAGACAAGAAAATAAAAGAAGACATAATTAGTTTTTGTGAAAAGCATGAATATAATTATTAATGAGAATAAACAATAAGAAAAACTTTAAGAAATATATTAAATCTTGTTTTTTTTGTAATGAAAGTAATTTAAATTTACTTGATGTCCACAGGATTTATGAGGGCTGCAAAGGTGGGGAGTATTGCCACGAAAATGTTTTGGTAATTTGTGCAAATTGCCATAGAAAAGTACATTGTGAAGAAATAAAAAATATTAAAAAATATAAATCTTATGGTGGCAATAGTTTGTTTCAAGTAATGTATTTTATTGAAGATAAAGAATATTTTAAACCTTGTGATTATTAATCACTTAATTTAAATGGAGCTTTTTTCCGTGCGTTATTAAATTTTTCATTATCTGGTTTATCTTTTCTACCTTTAATGTGTTTTATACTAAAAGGCTTATCATCCATAGCATTATTATGTTTTTCATTATCTGGTTTATCTTTTCTACCTTTAATATGTTTTATGCTAAAAGGTTTATTGTCCATAGCATTGTTATGTTTTTCATTATTGTTTCTGGGTTGGTTTGGTTTTAAATGATTTATATTAAAAAGACCACCATCTCCAGAAGCATTGTGTTTCCAGTTATCAGTAGGTTTGCCATTTCCTTTTATGTGAGTTATTTTAAAAGGTGGTTTTTCTCCTGCTTTATTATGTATTTCATTGTTATCATTTGGTTGTTTTGGCTTTAAATGATTAATTTTAAAAGGATTTTTTTCGCCAATATTATTCCATAAACGATCATCTTTACTTATGTATAAAATTGCATCAGCAGAAGCTGGAATAAAATAAGCTGGTGGCAGTAGACATAATCCACCATATCCACATGGATACAGAAGAGTCTTTCCAGCAGTTGCACCCTCTAATATTTTTTGTTCTTCTTCTTTTAACCATTTTTTAAATATCATAATGTATTTATTATTTAAATTTTATTTTATGTGTAATTAGCTGGTGCATTCATATTATTTCCTGCGAATGCAGCAGACTGAAAAGCATTTCCGCCTCCTTGTCCGCTTCCTGTTCCACTATTCAAATTAATTGCTCCAGTATTTGATGTTGAGGTATTTACATTATTGTTACTTGATTTAGCTGGAGTAATTAAGGCAGCAAGAATTCCTTGCAAGGCAGCAATCATATTTCTTTGTTGCTCTTTCATTTTTTCAGTATTTTCTGCAGTTGTTTCTGTTGCTGGATCTGATTGTGGTTTTTGGTTTTGAACATTACTTAGTTCAACTTTAGTTTTCACGCTATCAACACTAGTTAAATTTATTGCATTCTTTGCTTTTTCAGCTATGTTATTAGGTAATGCAGAAAGACTGCTTAAGACATTAACAATTCCAGATTGATCATTGATACTCATAATAGTAGTCATGCTATCTGCGATTGATTGTAAAGATTCTTTAACTGTAATTAATTTATCAGCTAGGGTTGACAATGCTTCGTCTGCTGGATTTAATTTTGTTATTAAGCTTCCAAGACTATCAACTAAATTAATTTTTTCAAAATTACCACCAATTGTTGCGTTCATTGCAGCGAATTTATTAATAAATGGTGCTAATGCATCTCCTAAATCAGTTGCTAGTTTTAATCTTTTGCTTGCTTGTGCAATAAATGCTATTGGTGGTAATTTTGTAACTGCTGGCAATATAATTCCGTAGCTTAATGTTTCTAAGAATTTTGGCAAAGTATCTTTTATGCTGTTTATGTTAGATATTGCTGCGTTTAAATTGCTGCCACTTTTTTCTTTTCCCATCTTTGGAAGTTCAGTATTAATTAATTTAAAGAATACTGGTAGACCTGCAATAAGAGTCTGCATCTGTACAAAACTTGCAGTTGCTTCATTTAGATTTTTTGATCCACCAGAAATTCTAGCTGCAAATCGCATAGGTAGAATTATATTTACCAATAATGAATTTAAGAAACTAGAAAATGCATCGCCTTTTCCTAAATCATTAAGAACATCAGTTGCTTGTTTAAGTCTATCACCACCATTGATATTAGAAGTTGACGCTAAAGTTTTCAATTGTACTTCAATAAGAGTTATTAATCCATCATCCCCAGAAATTACTTTAATAATATCTTTAATTCCAGTTAAAGCACCTGATATAAATTGAATATTACTAGCTCTTAACTGGGCACCACCACCAGCAATAAATGGATCTAAAATATTATCTTTGAAGAAACTAGGTAACTTTCCAATAATAGAAAATCCTTCTTTTAATTTTGGATTTTCAAACATAGCTTTCATCTTATCGCCTTGAGTTTCAAAAGACTCTACCCATGTAGTTTTTTCTGGTATACCTGTAGGAAGAACACCAGGTCTTGTTGCATCAAAATAAGCTTGATTTGATGCAACAAGTTTTTCTTGAGCTTTTTTTAAGTCAGCGTGAATTTCTCCCCATCCACCTTTAGTTGGTTTTCCTTTGGCATCTGGAGCTTGTGCTAGAGTAAGTTTTTCCTGAAGGCTTTTAACGGTTGCTTTATCTTTTTTTATGTTTTCGTCAAGTTGATTAATATTATTTGCAAAAAATTCTTCTCTTTGTTTAGAAGTGTCTTCGTATCTTCCATATACTTCAGTTTTTCCATCTACTTCTCTTGTTTTTCTAACTTGTTTAGTAAAGAAATCTGCTGACTTGTAAAAATTTACCGAGAAATCTGTCAATCCAGTGCCTAGTTGTCCTAGAAGATTCATTTTGGCACTAGCTTGTTCAAGTTGAGTTTTGTTTAACGGTAAATTATTTAATTTTTCTGCAATTTCTTTTACACTATTTAAAACAGGTATTGCGTTTTCTGTTAAAAACTTAGTCATACCAGAAATGTCAAATGAAACTAATTTTTTCTCTCCTGAATTTGGTACTGTAGCATTGCCAACTTGTGTTTTCAATGCATTCATAAAGTTATTTAAGTTACTTAATAATTCAATTGCAGATGAAGTTTTTGAATCTATGCTTAAACCTTGTATTTTTCCCAAAGACATTATTGCAGACATAAAAGAAGGTTCGACAAGTTTATTCATTTCAACTATATAACTTTTCAAAAATCCCATTCTTTTACTTAATTCTGCTGAATCAGTATTTGGAAATGAATCAATAAAGTTTTTCCAAAAATCAGGAGTTTTTTGAATTCCTGTCAATTTACTTAACTCACCAAAAACATCATTAAGTTTTTCCAAAGGTTCTTTTAAATCAGAAAAAACTTCTGACATTTTAACAAAGTCTTTTGATCCAGCCTCAACAAATTGCTTTGAATTTGCAACCATATTTTGCAAGGCTGAAATCATACCAGTCATACTCATGCCAATTTTGCCAAATAATTTTGCTCCTCCAACTTCAGGAATTAATTCAAGATTTTTAAAAAGTTCAGTTGTTGATTTTATAATACCAACATCAAATAAATTTGAAAATTCTGCAATTACTTTCATGCCAGACATTAATCCAAGTAAAGCTACACGGGTAGCTGCCGTATCATTAACAGATGGTATAATGCTTTTATCTTGAGTAACTTTTGTCATAGCTGTAATTACAGCGAATGATTGTTTTAAAGATTCTTCTATTTTTGCAGGATTAAGTGGCGAAGTTGCTTCTTGGGCCTTCATTTGAGCTTCAAATTCTTCCTTCGCAGTTTTGTTAGCAGAAAACCATGTTCCTCCTTTAGTTATACCATAAAGTTGGTTTAGTCCTAGCCAGAAATTACCTTGAGTCATTCCTGAAGCTGAACTTTCAGGTTTTTTAAAAGTAGTTGACATTTTACCATAACTCGACATGATATCGCCAACTGCAGAATAAAACTCAGAATAATATTTTGTTCTTGAGCTTATAGAGGCAAGATCCAATACGGAGCTTCCTTCTTCGTTAAATATTTTAGCAATTGAAACAGTACTTTGCATTACAGTTCTCAAAGAGTTAACCATTTCTGGGTTTCCAAAAGTATCAGAGAATTCTCTTATCTTTTTTATACTTAAATCTTTACCAGAAATTTTTGCAGAATCTATAAATTGATTAAATAAACCAACTACACTTGTTGCAGCATCAGACCCTTCTTTTATATTTTGTAAATTTAAATCTTTTAGTTCTTCATATACTTTTGTTGAAATATCATGGATGTTTCTTAGTACTTCGGCTAAATGTGGAGTAATATTTTTCAATACTTTTGATGCTTTTGCAAAAGTTGCTTGTGAAGATGAAACTGTTTGGTATTCTTTACTAGAAGTAACTTGTTGGATTTTTGACAAAGCATCAAATAACGGTATTGCATTATTAACAAGATTGTACATCATGTCTTTTAATGCATTTGTTTGAGATGTGCTGTTAGCTGCTTGATTTTTTTCTAATTCAACACCAACTATATTTATACCTTGCATTATATTGATAATGCCTCTAAATTTATTTGCAATTTCGTCTGGTGTATTTACTGGTATGCCAACAAGTTTATTAGACAAGCTTGCAATTGATACATAAGCTGGGACAGCACTTCCAAATGATAAAGCAAAATCTTTCAATACAATGCCAGATAATTTATTTGCTTCATTAAATGATTGTAGTTTATTAAGCGATGATATTACTTGGGCTGGTGTTAATGCTCCCATGTAAGCAACAATTGCACTATTAGTTGAATTAATTAATGAGAAGTAATGCCTTAGTGTTTCTGATATTACAACATTAACATCACCATAATTTTTAATCATACCGCCTGATATCATGCTTACTGCTTCTCCTAGTAAGTAAGCAGATGCACCGATTGCACCACCAACTAAACCACCAACGGCAATGCCAGCTAAAGATGCACCAATTAAAGCAACAAACCCAAGTAATTTAGAAAATGGTTCAATAATTGCCATTAATGAATTTAAACTTTTCTGAATTTGTGCTGGGTTTATATTATTAGATTTAATTGATGCATCCGAAAGATCAGCAATAGATTTTATAAATGGAGGTAAATAATTAGCAGCTGCTGCAATAATTAATGCTCCTCCTCCTAAAGCAGCAATTGTACCAATGATTCCAATTGGATTCATAAGAGCCATTGCTACATATCCTGTACCACCTATCATTAACACGGATGCAACAAGAGAGCCAATTAACAATGCTCCGCTTGCCATTAAGCTGCCAACATCTTGTGCTGTTTTTCCAACTTTTTCTAAATCAACATTTTGAAATGATGCACTAGCAAAATCTGCAAGTGCCACTATGAAGGGGGGTACAAAATAAGCAGCAGCAGCTAAAATTGGTATGCCAAGTGCTAAAGCTAAAAATGATTTAGGGTTAATTTTTCGCATCATTTTAGTCATACCTTGCATAGCCATGGTTGCAAGATATACTTCGCCCATCATTACAGTAGCAGCCCCAATTCCTATTCCTAGATATTTAACTTTACTTAACAAGTCTTCTATTTCGTCTTCAGGAACAGCCTTCATTCCTTTTAATAGTTGGAAACCACCATATAAAAGACCAGCCATCACAAGAGTAGAAGCTGCAAATTTTAACCAGCCACCAGCAAAAGTTAATGCTCCTTGTCCTGATTCTCTTCCAAATCTAGACCATGATTTTGTTCTTCCAGCACCACCGCCAGTAGGACCACCACTGCCACGATCACCGCCACCACCGCCACCACTGCCTCCACCTCCGACATCAGCTGAAGGCTTACCTAAAAATTTCTGCATAAGTGTTGATGACATTAATTTGCCCATAATAGCTGGCATGAACAATATAGCTGCATTAGCAGCAAGTATGCCAGTAACACCTTGATTTAAAAATGAACTAAGAGGTCCAGAAATAGCATCTTGGACAGTTGCATTAAGTTTATCAATTCCAAATCTAACTGCATCTATACCTGTTAATGTACCTTTAGCATTAGCTGCACCTTTATTTTCTGCATCTTTTAAAGTAGACAATAAATCTTGATATGCTTGTGGATCTTCTAGTGCTTTTGCCATTTCAGTAGCAGATATAGAAATTTCTTTTAATCCAGCTTTGCTTAAAGCAGCATTGACACCAGTTAATGATTTATCAATTGCTTGTCTTATTATGTCTTTGTTTGATCCGCCAAGACCTAAAGCTTGCAAATCACTTTCGAATTCTTTTCTTCTTGTGCCAAATTTACTGAACGCATCGTTCATAGTTTTGGATGTTTCAGCAGCTTCACTTAAAATTCCAAGTAAATCTAAATTCTTATCTATTTTTATTTTTCTTTGCTCTTCTAAAATTGCTGATCTTTTTTCAGTGCTAATATTTTTTCCCAATTGCTTGTCTAGATCTAGTAGTTTATCAGCAAATGTTTTGCCAGATGCTTCTAATGTTTTTAACACTCCTTTTACTTGACCTAATTCAAGATCAAATGAACTTTTAAGAACTAAGTTTAATTGCATTTTTGCAGAATCTGAAAGTTGATCTATGGAATCTGCACTTTCAATACCGAATCTTTTAAAAACATTGTTAACCCCTTCGGTCAACGACTTTATTCCTTCCTTACTTCTCGTTAAAGTTCCAGCTTGTAATTCTTCTAATTTTCCAACTGAAGCAGCAGCACTGAACAATAGCATTCTTGTGCCTTCAGAAGCATCATTAAATAAATTTGTTGTACTTGCAAGTGCTTTATTAATATTATTAAATTCGTCACTAACTCCAAATTTCTCAGCATTTGCACCAAGTTCGGTTATGTTTCTTGCAGAAGAAGCAGTTAATGTTGATGCTTTTCTCATGGCATCTACAATACCTTGCGTTGTACTAAGAACTTTTTTAAATGCTTCTCCACTTACCCCAGTAGTTCTTGAAACTTCTCGCATGCCTCTGCCTAAATTGGCTATGGAATTTTCATTTAAAACTCCAAATCTATATAGGTCACCAAAAGTTTCTTGCAATGAGCCAGCTTCTAGTCCTAATTGTTTTTCTGTATTAAGAGTTGTAGTAGATAAACTTAAAAGTTTTTTCTTATATCTTTCACTATCACCATCATATTTCACGCCCATTTTTGCAAATTTAACCATTGCTTTTTGGGTTTCTTCTTGTTTAAATCCAGTTAGCTCAACTGTATTCCCAATTTTAGCCATTGATTTAAAAAGTTCAGTACTTTCTTTTGTTGCTCCAGCAGTCAAATACAATGCTTCTCGCATACTTTGTTCATATTTAAGTTGTGATTCTACTGTTCCTTCAGTTAAAACTTGGAGTAAAGATTGATGTTCTCCTATAGCTAACAAATTCTTAGAAACACTTTGTAATTGTGCCATTATCCCTTTGAATGGGCTTTGATTTCCAAAAATTATTTCACTTGGTGTTTTTGAGTATCCTCTCATGAAATCTGAAGGATCAAATTTATCTCCTTTTCTTAATCCAAGTAGTCTACTAACAAATGATTGACTGTCACCTGACATATCTTCAGCTATATTCGATCTTGAACTTGAACTTGAACTTGTTGAAGCTGGTGTAGTAATAGGATTAACAGGAATACCAGTTGGTATTCCATTTGTGAAAGATGTTAGAATTTGCTGTAATATATTTGTTTGTTTTTCTAATTGATTAGATTGTTCTTTATGAAAGGCTTTCATTAATTGAAACGAGGCAAGCTTTTTTTCTTCTTTTCTTAATTCTTGTTGTTTTTTTCTTAGATTTTTTATATCTCCAGCATTGATATCTTGAGCCATATTCTCCAATGACTCAGTCATATCTTTAATGTATTTTTCTTGATCTTTTTGACCTTCTTTAAATCCTTCTCCTATAGCCTTTTCTAAATCAGAAATTAAGCTTGAAAACAAATCTTTATTTTGTTCTCGTTCTTTACGATAAGGAGTACTGGCATCAATAGCAATAGCATCTAAACTTTCCTTAAGTTGTCTGACAACTTCAGAAAAATTTTCTCCCATTGGTTTTCCAGTTTCATCTACCGTTGCCATTTTTTTATTTACCTATTTAATAACTATAAATTAGTAATTTGATCAGCGTTTATGTTTGTTTTCTTATTTATTTGATTACTAATATTTGTTCTAATAATTTTAGCTTCTTTTGGATTTACCACTCTTGGAATACCTATTAGTGTCATAAATGAATCACAATCAAAAATTTTAACGCTTCTCATCCCAGCTTTTTTATATTTTCTAAAAGCTTTTATTATATATCCGCTTCCCTTTACTAAATTGTAGTTAAAAGATGGATTTTCACATGCGTTAATTTTATTCTTACTTAATAGATTTTTAATATTATAAAAAGTTAACACATGTATGTTTAAACCGCATATATATTGCGGTGTAATTTTTGTAATTATTATAGTTGGATAAGGATCATGTTTAAAAAAATCATATTTAAAAGCAATGATTGATCCTTGCTTAATAGTTTTAGGGCCTAATCTTTTAGTTGGTTTACCAAAATCTTCTGGTAAATCACTTTTGTAAAAAGGATCTTCTGGCATTAAATTCCAAACTTAGAGAATACTTGGTTTGCATAATCTGTACCAGCATTTCTAATAACGATAGCTCCAGCTTTATCTCCGCCACTTTTTCCATCAATAATTTTACCCATTAATTCATCTTCGGCACTTTTAGATCTGCTAAAAAACTTTCTGATTTCTATGTTTATTTCTTTTATTAGAATTTCTGTTGCTTTAGTTTTATCGCTTTCAATTTCGCAAATTTGATCAAATAGATCGTTAACTTCTAGGCTTCTTGCTATTCCATATGGCAAAGTATCCTTTGCTTTAGAGACTTGAAAAGACATAGTTTTTCCATTTTCAAAAATTCTAATTCCTTGAAAATCTAAATTTTCCAAGGGAGCGTGGCAAAAAATATATGGCTTAGATTCTTCGAAAAATTCATCTACTCTTAAACCATCTCTTTCCAAAACTTTTTTTAATAAACCGAGTCTTCTTTCGGTTTCTTTATGTTTTGCAAAATTAAATTCTAAAAGTGTTTTCATATTATTAACAATTTCTAAGCAACATTTCGGGTGCTGAAGGAATGCATCTTTGCAATACTTTCAAGTCACTAGGGTTGCCATTATATGGTATGGATTTAATGTTTATGCCAGTAAAAGAAAATGCAGCTTCCTTGATTATTTCTTCACTAGCAATTAAAAATAGAACTCCATCTCTTCTAGAGATAAATTCAACATTTTCTTTAATTGGCTTACCAGATTCATCTAATTGTCCCAAGTCTTTCTGATACATTATTTTAATATCAGATACTGGTATTAAATTATTTTCCTTATCAATAATTGCTTCTGAATTTGCACTTTCAAAGAATTGAACAATTAGTTTGCCTTTGTTATATGCAGCTTTTAAAGCAGTTGACAAGTCCATTCCTAACAAATATATAGTTCCATCTTCTCCAACAACATTAACTAGAAAAGCTCGTTTCTTAAAAAAGCTAGAAATACTATCAATGACAATTCTTTTTCTTAAAACATCTTTTTCTTCAGGTGCTCCGTCTTCCATTCTTTCTAATTCTGATTCTGAAAGATATTTTTCAGGTTCATCAGCTGTCATAAACCATCTACCAAGGTCTATAGAGCCAAACTTTGAATTCATTCTAGTTGATATTTTAATTGAATAATCTTTTTGATTAAAAATCAAATCTTCGTTTAGACCGCCTGAGCCAACTTGCACAGCCATTAATAATGATGCAAGGAATTTTCTATGCAGGTCACCTTTCATGCCGTGGAATCCAATTAATTTAATAAATATATTTGCGACATCAGGACTTCTTTGAATATTATTAATAATATGATTAGTTAATGATACAGAAGGATTGTTTTGATCTAGTTCTTCTTTTATATTTTTTCTTATTTCATTAGATACCTTTTCAATATTTGCTTGTTGTCTCAAAAAGCAAACTTGAAGATTGTCTTCTACAAATTTTTTCCTATATGGGTCAAGTTCATAGTCTCTAACTTTCTGTATCATAGCGATTAATTTATTAGTATCGCCTTTCATTGTTTCTTTGAAGTAATCACTTTCCCAAGTATCGTAGTCAAAGTCTTTAGCTTCTTCAGGCATGTCAGGAGAAGCAGGTTCAGATGATGCATTTGGTTTATCTGCTGGATTGGGTTCTGTTTCTTCTGGTGAGCTACCAATAATTTTATTATTTAAATTTGAAACATTAGTATCTTCTGCTGGGGGCATTTTTGCACCTGCACCTGGCAAAAATGGTTGCTGGGAATCTGAAGGAACTCCAACTAAGGCTTCTGGACCACCGCCAAAACCTGGATCTTGTTCATTTAAAAGCCAAGCTTCAAGAATCGAGTAATTCATTTTTTTCCTTTTTCGCAATATTATTCACTGCTTCAATTATTGATCTTCTATCTGTAATATGTATGTGATTCGTTTGATTTGTTGAATCTTTGGAACTATTTTTTTCTTTAATTTTTAATGATGTCAACAAATCTGCTATTTTGGTTTTTTTATCCAAAATATCAATTTTAATTTTTGCTAAGTTAACAACTGCTTCTTTTGATGAACCAGAAACATCTCCTCCGTTAAAAACCATATCAGTGAAGTTTGATAATAGTCCATCTACTTCTATTCTATCTACTCTTATATCTTCTAGAATTTCTCTATATAAATTCAATAAATATTCATCTTCAACTAATACATCTTTTTGCAAAACTTTATTTTTATTACCAACAGTAACATTTACAGGTGGTGTATTAATTGCTTTATCTATAAAAATATCTTCTGCTTCAGCTTTTAGTTCAAATTCCATAGTTTTTTCTTTCATGTTATTATTTATTTTAAATTACTATAAATTTAAAAAATTTAACATAAATATAAGTATGGCAATAAATAAAAAAGATCAAAATGATGATAATAGTGCCAACTACATGCAGCTAGTTGATTCTCTTAGAGACATTGCTGTTTTGATATCTAAGACTGATATTAGACTTGAAAACATAAAAACTCAACAAGATGAATCATTCAAGAAAATTGATAAGATTGAAAATTTAATAAATAAGTTTTACAGTATAGAAAATCAAATAAAAATTATTGAAGAAAAAGATTTAGTGATAATAAACAGAGAAATTGATTTTTTGAAAAAAGATTTTGATTCTTTGAAATCTTACATTGATGACATTAATAAAAAAATGGAATTTCACAGAAGTAAAATATGGGACATAAAGAGTGATACTAAAGAAATGAAAGTATTTAAAGTTGATTTGAAAGAAAAAATCAAATATATCGTAGATATATGTGTTAAAATAGCAATAACTTTGTTTGTAGGCATAATGTTAGCGAAGATGGGATTAAATAAATGAAAAACATATTTGAAAGTTCAGATTTTATTCCAAAGGTTAAATTACAAAGGAACTCTAATGTTTCTTTCTTGAAACCTTTTATAGTAAACAGTCAGATTAATTCTTCATTGAAATATATTATAGATGCGTTTAATAGTTCCGATTCTGTCGAGGTTGGATATACGACTATTCAAAAAGACGGAAAGATAGAAAAACCTTCTTTGAAAAAGAAATCTATTTGGTTGACTGGAAATTCATTGAGAAGTCATTTGTCGAATGAAACTTTTTTTAATTATACTTGTGTTACTAATGCATCTCCAGATGAAATAAAAATGATATTAAGTAAATCTGAAAATGATTTTCAAGAAATAAAGCCTGCTGGAGAAATAGGAAGTATCGAAAAATATGCAAATCTTCCAGAAGAAATACAAAATAAATTTTCGTTTAGTGTAAGCAAAGTGGATCAAGAAAATAATGAAATGGAAATCACTGTAAATATTCACGGAACAAAAATATTTATAAGTACATTAAACAAGAATATAAAGTTTAAACTTAATAATAATAAATTCATAGAATTTACTGCTTCTATTGTTGAAGATGCCAAAGGAAGAGATTTTTCTGTTAATGCAATATATTTGAAATTAAAAAATAGTGATGGAGAAAATTCTGATATTTCTGATCCAGTAGGAGGCATACATGATATATCTCACAAGCAAATAAAGTTATTACATTCTCCAGAGATGACCTACAAGGCCAATCCTTCTTTAATTATTACAACTTGCGAGCTAAGCTCAAAGTATAACAAAGATAAGAAAATAAACGCAGAATTGCTATATTCTATAAGAAATATTATAGATGATGTTAAAGATGACTTTAAGTTGTTCAATAAAACTTTCAAGAATGCAGTAAACAAAGAATCTACACCATTATTTGGATTCCTAAATAATATGTATATTTCAAAAATGTTCAATAAAATGTTCCCAGATTTAAAAATAAGCATACCTCATATTGGATTGCCAAGATATTATGATTTTATTATTGGATATTTGTTGCACGAAAACGATAAAGATAAAATTACAGGAGTTCTTGAGCAAAATGGATTTAATAAATTTGAAATAAAAGAAGTTTTATTTGTTGTAGATTTAACAAAATGGACTAAAACTGAAGACATCAATTCTTTAAAAGATATTTTAAATCATCAAAACGATCAATCTATTAATAAAATTTATAATTATTTGAAAGTATTTGGCAAAGATTTAATTTTTAAAAATCTAGCTAAAAAATATTTAGAAGTCTAAGTATTCTAATGTATGGACTTTTTAGTAATAGCGGAAGACATTCCATATTATCAATGGCAAATTGAATTATTAATAGAATCATTTAAAATTCAAGGATTACAAGATAAATTAATTATTTATTTGGTTAAAACCAATGAATCAGTTGATGCTATTAAAATTAATATTAATAATCACAAAAATATTTTTTATTATAATTCTGAATCACTAAAAACAGGAACGGTTAATTTTGATTTTCACAATTGTATTTTAGATTATAAATCTAAAAATCAAAAAAACGATTTTGCAATTATAGATCCTGATACATTTTTAAAGAAATTTGATTATAAAGTATTTGATGGAAATAATATACTTTATCAAATAGATCAAGCTTCTAATAAAGAATTGGAATTGATATTTAAAATTTCAAAAAGTAAATATAATTTTGAATTTTATCAAGCAAGTTCTGTAATTTATTTTAATTCTACTTTTGATTTTAATTTCTTTAATTCATCTTTTAAAGTATTAGAAGACTTAATAAGAATAGCATTTTTTACTAATTTGTTTAATGAAAACTATAGACCAGATATAGATTTATATAAATACGCCTATTTATTAATAGGAATGTCTTACAGTGTTCCAATCATGCCAACTTATAAATTATTAAATTATGTTTACGAAGGATATGATCAAGATATAAGTTTTGTTTCTTACAAACATGATATAAAACCATACTTCTATAAGAAAAATTATTATCACAAGAATTTCAAAAACTTATCTCTGCGATATCCAGATCCTTTTCAGAATCTTTTAGATTTGCCAGATTTCACTTATTGTTCTTTTGTTAAAAATATAGTTTCTAAATATTACATTTAGAAACTCTCATTAGTTTTTAAGGCACTAGCAATAATTTGATCCATATTGTAATATTTATATTTTCCTAATCTGCCACCAAAAATAACTTTTTCATTTTTATTTAGAGCTAAGTATTTTTCATAAATAGCATTATTGTTTTGAGTTGGAACAGGATAATATGGTTCATTGCCTTTATAAACATCGTAATCTTGAGGATGCTCTTTAGTAATCCAAGTTCCTTCTACAGTTTCATCGTGAAAGTATTTTGATTCATAAATTCTGGTATATGGAACAGAAGCGTCTGTATAGTTTATAATTGAATTACCTTGATAATCATTTTTGTGATATTCTTCTTCAAATCGAAGAGATCTATATTCTAAAAATCCATAACAATAGTTGTAAAATTGATCTATTTTGCCAGAATAAATTATCCTCGAATAATTATCCATGAAATATTTTTTATTTTCTGAAAAATCAGTACTCAAAGTAACTTTGATTTTTTTATTATCTAATAATTTTTCAAATATTGGAGTGTATCCATTTTCTGGTGTACCTTCAAACTTATCATTAAAATATCTGTCGTTGTAATTGAGTCTTATTGGTATTCTTTTTATAATTGATACTGGTAGTTCACTTGGATGTTTGTTCCATTGTTTTTGAGTATATCCTTTGATGAAAATTTCATATAACTGCTTTCCAATATTTGCCAAGCAATATTCTTCCATGTTTTGAGGGTTTGTAATTCCTACTTTTTGTTTGTTTAATATAGCCAATGCTTCTGTTGGATTTTTAACACCATATATTTGACTTAGAGTGAATAGGTTAATTGGAAATGAATAAATTTTATCTTTGTAATTTACTTTCGTATGCTGATATTTATTTAAAAATTTAGTAAATTTATTAATGTAATTCCATATTTTTCCATCATTAGTATGAAATATATGAGGTCCATATTTATGGACTGGTATATTATCTTTTATTTCTGTATAACAGTTACCGCCCATGTGATTTCTTTTATCAATTATATCTACATAATATCCTTTTTGCACAAGCTCATGTGCTAATACAGAACCGAACAATCCAGATCCAACTATCAAAATTTTGTGTTTCATAATTTTTTCATTTTCAATATTGGCTTTAAAATTTTAATTAATTTTCTTGGCCCTTGGTTATAGAAGCTCTCTTCACTTGTCTCGTAATTAAAATAAATTATATTAGATATATTTTCCATGAAAACATTGAATTTTCTAAGTATATCATTGTAATGATTTTTTTCATTCATTTTTAAAAGCGTTTTAAACAAATATAAATTATTTGTAAATTTTATTTTCCTGCATATGTCTCGGCAAATCATTTTTCCATTTAAATAACAAAAGAATGAAAGAAATATCTCAAATCCTTTGCCGAAATTGTTTTTTTCAATGTAAAAGTTTATATGATCTGCTAGCAATTCTTTATTAAAAACAAAACATCTTGGATCAGGACATTTTGTATCATTCAATCCATAAAATTTATTATAATTAGTAAAGCTTCTATCATAAAAATGATAATACTTTGATAAATTTAAATTAAAATCTAATATACCTGCATTAGAATATTTTTGGAAATACCATTTACTTTTTTTAATCATATAAATGATGTCTTTATAAGAATCAAAATCATTATGGAGGAAAAAACATAATTCTTCTTTTTGATTAAGAATTCTTATAAATAATTCTTTTAAGTTATCACTTTTATATTTTATTATTTTCACATTATCTTTATTGATTTTTTTACCGAAATTCAAATAACAAAATTTAATTTTATATTTTCTAAAAAAAGCAACAAGTTTTTCGTTGATTTTTTCTTTATCTAAGCGATATATGTAAAATTTAATTCTATGCATTAGTTTAATTCTAAATAGTCCATTATTTGTTTAAGTTGATCAGTTTCTTTGATAGGATGAACAATACAAGCTTTTTTGCTTACTTCTGAAAAATGAATATTTGGCCTAAATCTCATGGCATATTTTTTACCCATTCCATTCCATTCAAATTTTTCTTCTATAAATCTACAAAGGTTTAAAACATCAAAATTATTATGCATGCAAATTGTTGGAATTAAAACCTCTGCAACATCGTATTGGTTGAAATTAGGATAAAATCCTTCTGGCATTAAAGATGTAAATGTTAAAAATTTTTCAAATACTTGGTGATATAATGCTTCCATTAAATTTCTTTTGATAAAATAGCAGCATCCAAGCATACAGTAAAATTTTTCCATTTTCATTTCTAGGCAATTTAAAAATAAATTTTCTTCACAATGTACTTCTCTAAAATCGCTTGTTATTAAACTGTATTTTTCGTTTATATATTGAAAATCATTTTTGAATTTCTCACTTACAATAAAGTTGTCAAATTCTGTAAAAACATACCAATCGCTATTGGGAAAATTTTCATAAGTATGTTTTAAGTTTAAAAGAACATTTTTATAAGGATTTCTTGGAAAATTATGTTTAAATCCTTCTATTGTTATAACATCATTGAAATCTTCAATTGGCCAATTTTGATATGCACTTTTTTCAACTAAAAGAACAATATTATTAGTTACATTCTTTTTTAATAAATCAATGTTTTTTCTTGTTAATTCAGGATTATTATGAACATTTATACTGGCTGTGAAAATCAATTAATTATCTCCTTTGATTTATTATATTCTTTTTAAAATCAAAAAATTAAAGTTGTCCCTTTTTATTGCATAAATTTTCCAATTATTTTCTTCAATTAACGGTTTGATTTTATCACATAAATATTCATCCACTCCATCTATCATAATATATTTTTTAATTTTAATATTGTTAAAAATCTCATTGTAAAGAGCATAATTTTTATCATGGTTAAAATTATTTATATACAAGAAATCAATATTAAGTGAATTAAGTCTTGGATCAAATTCTTCATATAATAATAATTCTACATTATTAATGTAATTTATTAATTCATAATAACTTAAGCTAATATTATTAGATATTTTAATTATTTTCTTTGCATTTCCAGCAAGCACACTTATGCTTGATAAATTATAAAAACAATTTATTTCAAGAATACTATTTGAATCTTCTGATAATAATTTGATTAATCTTAAATTATTATCATATTTTTCAATAAATTCATTATTAGCAATATCACTGTTAATAAATTTTAAAATATTAAGATTATCTTTTTTAAATAAACTTAAGTAAATATCATTTATGTTTTTTAATTCTTGCACCATTTTTTTACTAAATTTATTACTTTGTCTAAGTCGTTATCACTTAAGTTATTATGAACTGGTAAATTAATTCCATTTTCATAAAGATTCTGACTATTATCGAAACTTCCATAGCAGTATTTTTTAAATTTTTTATTAATATGCAGAGGTGGAAATCTTAATACTGTGTAAACATTATTTTTAAGCATGTATTTCGCAAAGTCATTTCTGTTTTCAATCGTTACTAAATATGAAAAATAAGAATGACTTTCTTTTTTATCATATTTTTGACATATGGTAATATTTGGCAATGATTCAAATTCTTTTTGATAAGTTTCCCATATTTTCTTCCTTTTAAGCTGATTTTCTTTTAAATTTTTCAATTGTTCTAAGGCGAATATGCATGAAATATCATTTGGAAGATATTTCACATTATCACTTATATAAGAAAAATCCCACCACATTTTACCGCTATCTTTAGAATTTCTAATAATTCCATAATTCCTAAATGCTAAAGCTCTTTCAATTTTATCATCATCAAAGCAAATTCCTCCTAAATCTGGAGTTGCTATATTTTTTATAGGATCAAAGCTAAATGTTCCTACATTTCCAATAGCACCACAATAAAAATTATTTTTCTTTGTGTCTACTACCTGAGCAGCATCTTCTAATATTTTTACATTATAATCTTTAAAGCTTTCAATGTCTTGTGTACATTTACCGCCATAATGAACTGCCATTATTCCTTTTATATCTTTTTTAAATATGGCATCAATCTTATCACAGCTTAAATTTGCATCTTGTTCAACATCACAAATTACTGGGATTAACTTTGCAGCAAATATAGCTTGTATACAACCAAAAAAAGTAAATGAAGGCAGTAATACCTTGCTTCCTTCTTTTAAATCTAATAAATGCAAGCCTAAATGAAGTGCGTTAGTTCCATTGTTTACGGTAATGAATTTTCTACCTATTCTTTTTGAGAATTTTTCTTCAAAATCTTTAGTGTGATCTCCAATGCCTATCCATCCTTTGGAAACGCAATTTTTTATATTTTTTTCAATAATTTCATAATTATGGTTAGAACTAGATATATTAATCATAGATTATAATAATATGTTTAAGCTTAATTTTGAAAATATAAAGTTTTCAATTAGAATGATTACTTATCCGAGAAACGGTAGAACTAAAGATATATTGCCTAAAACTTTAGAATCTATCTTAAAACAATCCTATAAAAACTGGGAAATTTATCTATTTGGAGATAACTATCATCCGAAAGAAGAGCTAATTGAAATTTCGAATTTAATCCCAGAAAAGAGATTGAAATTAAGAAATTTAGATGTGAATTCTGAAAGATATCACTACAAAGGCATTGATTTGTGGTATTGTGGCGGTGTTAATGCATGCAATTATGTTCTTGATTGGATGCAAAAAGATAAAGTGAAATATGTCGCTTTGTGTAACGATGATGATATCTGGTTGCCTAATCACTTGGAAACATTAGCAATGGCTTATCATCAATGGCCAAAAGCAAGCTTTGTTTACACAAGAGGAAATCATTTGCAAATGGGAAATTTGCCAATTGAAGAAATCCATAATATTGATTACAACAATAAACCAGTTTCCGAATATAACACTATATTTTCAGCAGTTAGCTGGAAGTTAAATGAAATAAATCTTAGATTTAAAAACTGTGCTAAAGAAAAAGTTCCATCTGATGCTGATCTATGGATTAGAATGAAAGAATATTGCTTTAATAAAAAATTAAATTTTTTATATATTCCAAAAATTACTGTATTACATGAATCTCATAAACCAAATGAAAATATTCAACCTGAAATGTGTATTAAAAAAACAGAAGAAAATTTAAATTATTCGACTGCTAAATTTAAATCTAAGAAAGATTTGTTATTTTAATATATCTGAAAAAAATATTATGAAAAAAAACATACTGGTGTTTCCAAGTGCTTCAAACTTAGCAATAGAGATATATTATTCTTTAAATAAAGATAAAAATATAAATCTAATTGGCTGTTCTTCTATTGAAAATGAAATAACTAAAATTTTTAAAGATAATGTGAAAATTAAAAGTTTCATGGGAGATAAGGATTTTTTAAATAAATTTAATAACATAATTAAAAAACATAAAATTGATTTGATATATCCTTTGAGTGATGATGTTAGCTTGTATTTTTCAAAAAATATCAATAAATTTAAATGTGGAATAATATCTTCTTGTTATGAAACTAATGCAATTTTAAGATCTAAATATAAAACTTACAAATATTTCAATGGCATAATAAATGTCCCAGTAATCTATGAAAACATTAATTTGATTAATAAATTTCCTGTTTTTATAAAACCACAAAAAGGAAGTTCCTCAAAAGATTGTTATATTGTTAAAAACAAAAAAGAATTAAATTTCTTCATTGATAAGATTGAAAATCCAATTGTATTGGAGTATTTATCTGGACCCGAATTTACTGTTGATTGTTTTACTGATTTCAATGGTAATCTTTTATTTGCACAACCACGACTTAGAATATTTAAAAGCTTAGGTGCATCTTCTTATACTAAAATATCTCAAAACGAAGAATTAAAAGAATGGGCAGTTAAAATAAATAAAAAAATTAAATTCAATGGAGCTTGGTTTTTTCAAACAAAAATAAATAATAAAGGAGAACAATCCTTACTTGAAATTGCACCAAGAATAGGTGCTTCATCTGGTGTAAACAGGATAAACGATGTTAATCTTCCATTGCTTAATGTTTACAATCATTGCAAAAATATTGTTGAAATAGACAAAAATGATTTTCATGTAACTGGTTATAGATATTTAAATTATGAGTTTGATTTTGATTTTAATTTTTATAAAAATATTTATTTTGACTTTGATGATACATTATTGATTAATGGTAAATTAAATACAGATTTAATTAAGTTTGTTATTAAGTGTATTAATGCAAAAGCTAATATAATATTGATATCAAAACACGAAGGGAATCTTAATAAAAAACTTAAAAAATTTAAAATAAAAAATCTGTTTGGAAAAATTATTCATATAGATAAAAATGAAGATAAAGCCATGTACATGAAGAAGAATTCTATATTAATTGATGATAGTTTTTCAGAAAGAAAAAAGGCAAGAGAAAAAGGATTTCCTGCTTTCCCACCAGAAGCATTTAATTAAAATAATTTTAAACTTTTATTAAATTTTGCAATATTTTCTTTTCTTTTTGATTGGTATTCATTTGCTTTTGATGCATTGGCTGAAATCATTCTATTTGGGTCTAAACTAACAATATTATAACTTTTGTTTGCGAAGTATGCTACTGTTAGTCTTTCGTAAAAATAAGAACAATTTACATGAGGTTTGTAATTTGGACATTGCTCGCTATCATATTCATATTTGTATTCATATTTTCCAAAAAAATAATCAAATTCTTTTCTCCACCATTTTAAAAATTCTACTAATATGCTTTTTTTACAAATAAAGTTATTGCTGTAAAAGCTAGTTCCTGTTCTTTTAAAATTATTTCTTATTAATAACTCATCAATATAAACTTCCATCCCAACATGATTAGAAATTGATTCTTCGTACCAGCTTTCCTCTACAAGTGCTGGTGCATAAATAAAGCTTTTTTTGAAGTTACTAACTAATTCTGGTAATTTTTCTAATTTAAAAACACTGCTATCTTCTTCATTTGTTTTGTATTTTGAATTCCAGCTTGCAGAACAAATACCAACATACTCGTAATCTGACAATAAACTTGTATTATTTGATAAATGAATCAAAAATCTATTTTCTGCTAATTTGTTATTTTTATATTTTTCATCTAATTCAAGGTTGTTTAAATTTATTTTTTTAATAAATTTGCCAGAATTAACTTTGTTTAATAATTCTTCTTCATTGTGTATAACAAAAATTTGTATTTCTTTCATGATTTAAATAAATATTTTTTCTGTAAAAGGGTCATTGATATATACATTTTCCTTAATCTTAATTCCATTTCTTTCATTTAACTCTCCATATGAAGAGCCAAATAAAAAATTATTATTTGCGTATTTTTGTTTAAAATAAGCAGAATAAATTTTTTTAATTTGAATTATTTTATCATGAACATTACTTGCGTAAATTGCATGATGCATTATTGCTTCTTGTGTTACAGGAGCATGAGGTCCATTTATGAAGAATTCTCTTGGCATAAAACCATGGTTTATATTAGCTTTGTGAATAAATTTGTTTAGAATATCTTGATCAGCATAAGTAGGCTTGTTTACTTTTAATTCTTCTTTTATAGAATCTATGAACTTAATTGTATTTGGGGTATTTCTTAAAATATAATAACCGCCATTATAATGTTCGTAGTAATCATTAGAATCATGCTCCATAATACCACAAAAATCTAACTTTTTATCTTCCATAAAACTGAACACTCTAAAAATGTTCATGGGGTTTAAATATTGAATATCTAAATCATTAAATACCAATAATTCTCTTGGTTTTAATTTGTTTAAATTTTTATTTATAAAATCTAATTTTTGTATTCCCGCTTCATACCAAGAAGGAGTTCCAAATCCAAATGAATCAAAATTTTTAAAATCAAGCTTATGCAAGCAAATTTCAAAATAATCCAAATGTTTCTTTATTGATTTATGATAAATATCATAAAGTCTCTTAATATTACCAGACCAAACTCCTACAAGTTTTATTTTTTTATTTTTGTGTGTAATCATAAATATATAAATAATATATTAAAAAAGAAATTGTTTTATTAGATTAAATTATGAAAAACATATTATATTTTCTGCATATACCAAAAACGGCAGGTACATCACTTAATAGACTTTTAAAATCTAATTTTGAAAGTGATAAAATTTATCCTTTTTCAACTTATCATCAACTTTTCACTAATTCGAAATTAGATTTAGATTCATATGACTTTATACATGGACACTTTACGATGTCTTTAATTCAAAATATTAAATCTACAGCAAATACTATAACAGTTTTTAGAAATCCAATAAGCAGGGTAGTTTCTGCTTATAACCATTTTATGAGAGAACCAGAAGCCAATTTCGAATTTAATTATTTTAAAAAATGTAATATCAAACAAGCTTTGAAAACTTATCCTTGGCTTTTTTCAAATCAACAAGTAAAACATTTGGGTTGGGATACAAATGTTTTAAATGTTCCAAGATATAAAATCAAAATTCCTTTTAGTATTGAAAATTGGAATGAATTTTATCAAAATGTTAAAATGAATGAAATTTATGAAAAAGCATGTAATAATTTAGAAAAATTATTTTTATTTGGTTTTACAGATCGAATTGAAGAATTTATTAATAATTTATTTGTGAAAATGAATTGGGAATTGCCTTTGGAAATTCCAAGCCAAAATAAAGCTAAAGATAATCAAATTACTGAAACTGATTTAAGTCCAGATATTATTGAAGTAATAGAAAAATTAAATGAATATGATATTAGACTTTATCAACATGCAAGAAAAAGATATAAAGAAATTAAATAATCCCATAAATAGACCACAAACACTCATCATCAACTTTAGCATTGTTGATCTTTTCGAAGTAATTAATTAAATCATCTAGACTTCCAAACATGTTTTTGTGTGATAGCATTCCATAATACCAAACTGGAACTAATTCTTTTCCCTCTGGACAAACTATGTAGGTTGGTTTATTAGCTTTTATACTTTGAAGTATTTCGCAAGGAACGCCATGAGTTGCAACTTTATAAGGCAAGTAAGCAATTAATCCATCAACTTTATCGACCATTAAACAATCTTTTATGTAAAATTTTCTAGCTATACTTGCTATCCTATCATAATCTTTTTCTTTTCTTGCTTCTGCTATTTGCTCTTTCCATTGTTGTTTTGGATCTAAAAATGGATCATAAATATTTAAATCAAATTTTTTTATAATATTATCTTTGAATTCATATCTCCAATTATCTGTTCCAAATTCAATTGGAGCAGATAAATAAAATGTCTTTTTTGAAAGAAGGTTATTCATATATCCTTTTTAATTTATTTTTGCAAAAATGCAACAATATTTATTTTTTTTTAATATATTATTGTATGAAAACGCTGCTTACTAAAAATCGCAAAGAAAAATTAGATATTTACATTAAGTTGGCAAATTTACTAGATGGAGATTTTGCTGAAGTTGGTGTTTATAAAGGTGGCAGTGCTGAAATAATAGCAAAAAATAAAAATGAAAATAAAAGCCTTTATCTATTTGATACTTTTGAAGGAATGCCAGAAGTAAACTTAGATGTTGATAATTTTCATAAAAAAAATGATTTTAATGATGTGTCTTATTCAGATGTTTGTTTGGAATTACGACAGTATAAAAATGTTTTCATTTACAAGGGACTATTTCCAATTGACCATGGTCATAAAATAAAAGATAGAAAATTCTGTTTGGTTCATATAGATGTTGATATTTATAAAAGTTATATTGATTGCTTAAATTTTTTCTATCCAAAAATGGTAGATGGTGGAATTATTGTTTTAGATGATTATGCTTCTCCAACTTGCAAAGGTGCAAAACTAGCAACTGATGAATTCTTCGCAAATAAACCTGAAAAACCAATATGGGAAGTAAAGCCTCAAGTTTGCATTATTAAACAACCAAAATGATAATAAAAACAAAGTTTAAAATTTATCCTTCTATTTTCATACACATTCCTAAATGTGCTGGTAGTTCAATTAAAGAAATGTTACAAGATTTAAACGAAGCATCTGATATACATTCTAAACTTAAAGATGATATTAAAATATTGAAAAATAAAGAAATTGATATAAAAAGATATTTCATTTTTACAGTTTTAAGAAATCCTTGGGATAGAATGGTTTCTTATTATTTTTTTTACAGAGACATTGTTAAAAGAAATGAAAAAATAGCAAATAAAGCTAAGAAATTTGATTTCAAAGATTGGGTTTCTTACATTTATGATAATCCGAAAATTTTTAATTTTATTCACGATAATTGTTTAGACTATTTAACATGCGAAGATAAAGTAATTGTTGATTATATTATAAACTTCCATAATTTCTCAGAAGACATTGATGATTTGAAAAATATTTTACATTTAAAATTGCCTACATTGCATGTTAATTCTTCTAAACATGATTTTTACAAAGACTATTATTCAGAAAAAGAAATTGAAATAATATCAAAAATTTATAAAAGAGACATTGATTATTTTAATTTTGATTTTGAAAAAACAACTCAAATGAGTAAAATAATAAATGAAGAAAAAATTAATATTATTAGAAATAAAAAAATTAGTTTATAAAGGTAAAATATGATAATTATTCCAACTGAAATCAAATTAAGTGTAAAATTTTTAACTATTGATGCCAATACTGAGTCAGTAGTCGAAACTAATGATTTTTCATTAGATTTTCAAAAAATTGATAAAACCCTTTTCATAGAAGCTTATGAAGCATTAGAAAAAATTAAGCAAGAATTGATTGAAAAAAGCAAAAAACTAAATCAATCTTAATACATATTTTTATGAACTTTGCTTTATGGTTAGAAAAAAAAGATATAGAACTATATGAATCTATTTTAAATGAAATGGATCGCAGAGAATTTTTAAAAGCTGCTGGTCTTGGATTAGCTGGATTAACTGGTTCTAATGCAGAAGCTGCTCCTGAAGAAGAACCCAGTAGAAAAAAAGAAATAACTATAAAGCCAATGACAGCTTCTTTGCAAAATGATTCTCCAAATGGCATGTTTTCTATAACAATAGAAAATGCCAAAGGTAAAAAAACTCATGATATTCAATTTTTAATAAAAAAACAAATTGAGAAATTTTTAAACAACAGACAATTGAAGCTAAAAGATCCTTATGTAAATATAGATGTCTATTCTTATTTGACAAATAAAACAAAAGATGATGTTCATGAAAAATTTATTACCACGAAAGATTTATTTATTTCTTATCCTCATGGTTCTTCATCAAATAAACTAGAAGCTTTTTTAATGAATAATAAGGATGCATATGATAATGATTCTTTAACATTTGTATTTAAATATACAGAGAAAAGACCTAAAGGTAATGGACAAGGCAATCCTTTGCAAAATCCTTTAAGAAAATAATTAATTACCTTCAGTTTTTTCTTCTAACCATTCTTTAAAAGATTTAAATTTCTTCTTTTTTTTCTTGTGCTTAACAACTTTATCAGGCAATTTTGAATAATCAGTTTTCCTTGACCATTCCCCACAATCTACTTTTCCTCCAAATCCGTTACTTGCAAAACAAGCCTTCATTTGTGCTTTACTAGAAAATGGCATAATTACTCCTAATTTTAAAATTAATAATGATATATATTTGAAAAGGAGATAAAAATGAAAGATAAATACTTGCTTTACTTGTCTGGAGTTATAAATGAAGAAACTTTTATTAAACAATCAAAAAATATAAAAGAATCCGAAAACAAAGAACTTAACAATTATATGTTTTTTCAAAACTTAAATGTTATTAAAAAGTGTATAGAAGATGTGTTAAATATGAATCAGGAAGATGTAGATAATTTATTGGAAGATGGTCATGATTGGGCTAACGATCATATTTCTGGAGCAAAGAATTCTATTGAACAAGTATGTGATTGGCTTAGAAATTCAACTAATAAAGATAAAAATATGGAGAATATGTAATGGGAGGCAGTGAATCTATTGTAACTTGTGCAGATAGGAATAATCCAAATTTTCAAGTTTGGGGTGCAATGTCCGATCTTGGATGTAATAAAAAAAAGAAATATAAATTTAAATCATTCAAAGAATGGATTTCGACAAATAAAATACATCTTGAAGCTATAACTCTAGGAACTGAAGAAGTTGATGAAAGTCAAATAGATTCTGCTTATCAAAATGCAAAATACGCAGTTCAATTAGTAAAATTATATGATTTGACATTTCCTAAAGGCCAGAAGTTACTTGCAAACATAAGTACCATAGCGACTTTAAACCAAGGAGTTTATGGTCTTTATAATTCTAAGGAAAATAAAGAAGTTATATTAAACCAACTTGCTATAAAACCAGAACAGCTTAATAAAATTAAAATGACTTTTGGTCAAGATGCAATTGGAAAAGAAAATATTGATGGATTGCCTAGAGATGTAGTAAAAGGTGTATCTCTTAATGTTATTAAGAAATACATTCCCGAAATTAATGTTTCAAATTTTTCGCCATCTAGTGTCATACATGTAAATGTTCAAAAACATTTGCAAAATCATAAAGATCCAATATCAGCAGTAATAGAATTAGCAAGCACCATCGTACACGAAGCAACTCACGAATTAGATTTCACAAATACTAATGCAACATCAGAATCAAGTGCTGTAGCAGCAGAAGGTAAATTCAAAAATTGGGTTAAAAATAACTGGAATATGATAACTCAAAAAATAAAATTTTTTTCAGAAAAGGTAAAGTAAAATATGAAAAAATATAAAAAAATCTTTATTCTTGGTTCAACAGAGCCTCCAATTACTACAACACCAGAACCAACGACCACAACACCAGAACCTACGACCACAACACCAGAACCTACTACCACAACAACGGTTGCACCTACTACTACAGAAGCACCTACAACAACAACGACTACTACAGAAGCACCTACAACAACAACGACTACAGAAGCACCTACAACAACGACTACTACAGAAGCACCTACAACAACGACTACTACAGAAGCACCTACAACAACGACTACTACAGAAGCACCTACAACAACAACGACTACAGAAGCACCTACAACGACTACTACAGAAGCACCTACAACAACAACAACAACGACTACTACAGAAGCACCTACAACAACAACGACTACTACAGAAGCACCTACAACAACAACGACTACTACAGAAGCACCTACAACAACAACGACTACAGAAGCACCTACAACAACGACTACTACAGAAGCACCTACAACAACGACTACTACAGAAGCACCTACAACAACAACGACTACTACAGAAGCACCTACAACAACGACTACTACAGAAGCACCTACAACAACGACTACTACAGAAGCACCTACAACAACAACGACTACTACAGAAGCACCTACAACAACAACGACTACAGAAGCACCTACAACGACTACTACAGAAGCACCTACAACAACAACGACTACTACAGAAGCACCTACAACAACAACGACTACTACAGAAGCACCTACAACAACAACGACTACTACAGAAGCACCTACAACAACAACGACTACTACAGAAGCACCTACAACAACGGTTGCACCTACGACAACGGTTGCACCTACGACAACGGTTGCACCTACGACAACGGTTGCACCTACGACAACGGTTGCACCTACGACAACGGTTGCACCTACTACGACTACATCAACTACTACCACACCAGAAGTTTGTCCTGCACTTTTTAATAGATTGGCTAATCTTAAAATTAGAAAAAGAAAAATTAAAGAATCTTTAAAAAACAATAAAGAAATTTATTCTAAAAATGATAAAAATTATAATTATAAATCTTTAAGGAATATGATTGAAGAAATTAAAGATAAAATTAAAAAAATCAAAAAACAAATTATAGACAATTGTCCAGGTCCAAAATGTGATGCTGCTAAAAAAGCTGTAAGTGACAAAAAAGAAGAAAATAAAAAAAATGAAGCAGATTTGAAAAGTACACAAGAAGGAATTTTAAAATTAGAAAAATTGGTCAAGGCAAACTTTACTAAAAAAGGAGATGCAGTAGATGAAACAGTTTGTGTAAATAAATGTGAAAGCAGCAAAACAGCTTGTTTGAATAATTGTGGTAAAAACCAAAAATGTAAAGTCAACTGTGAAAATAATAGAAAAACTTGTGTTACTAATTGTATAGAAACAAATGTACTTGCAAATTTTAAAGTAATCGACAACGCTGTTTTAAAAATTGATCCAATTAATAAAAATATTGCAAAATTAAATTTTGACCTTGATGTTTTAAATGATCTGCAAGAAGAAAATCCAACAAATTCTAGGAAAAAAGAAATTGAAAATGTTAAGATAGAAATTGAAAATAAAAATAAAGAATATACACAAAAATTGGATGAACTTGGTAACTTGTGTAAAAAAGGTATAAAAAAACATGGAAAAGAATATTCTCCTTTTAAAACTCCAGCTATAAGTTTTAATAATATTAAAGATATATTAGCAAAGAAAAGGCTAGCAGAAAAATTACAACTTTATGTAGATAAAGGACGAAAAGAACTAAAGGATTTAGAAGCAAAAAAGAAAGAGATTTGTGGCAATTGATTTATTTATGAATTTATGTTATAATTAAAAAAAGGAAGAAATATGGATCTTGATGATTTACAAAAAGTTAAAATTATTGTTGATTTGGGTAATGGAATTAAATGGACTTATGAAAATATAAATGCTATTATTGCTGAAGATAAGTTAGTAAGTTTAGAAAATCCAAATTCAACAATTCATGTTTTAAATATAGAAGCTTCATTGGTTACTGTTACAAAAAGTGAAGGCGATGAAGAAAAAAATAAAAAATGCATCGAGAAAATTAAAAATTTAATTCAAGAATTAAATCCAATTTATACTGATGTTTCATCAGAAGTCAGCTGCACAAAAGATTGCGTTAATTGTGAAAATGGCTGTAACGGAAATTGTTGTTGTTAATTTATTAAACTACAATCATATATAAATACATGAAGACTTTTATAGAATTTGTAAAAGATTTGTATGGAGAAGAAATAGTTGGAATATATCCACCTTTATATAACGGAGTTGGACAATATCCTCCTCTTGCTAATCAAACTGGCTCAGATATGATTTATGTTAAAGCAAGTAGAGATAGCTTAAAAAAGAAAAAGAAAAAGAAAAAGAAAAAGAAAATTAATTAAACATTTTCTTAGTTATAAATTTTTTAAATATATCATATTTTTCTTTATTTATAACTCTATCAAAATCAGAATAATATTTATCATCAAAATTAAACTTGAAGTAATCAATGTCTTTCTTGAATATTTCAGAAACCATTTTTATATTATCATCATTTTTATAATAATTTTTATAATACTCATGATTGCTTTTGTTAACATGAAGCAAATTATCTTTTCTATTTATTATATTTCTTATAAATTCAAAATCTTTCTTTATAGTATGAAGATTACAAATATAATCAACAATTATATTATTGTCTTCAGAAATCCAATCAAGTACTGTTCTAATATGAGAATTACTATTTAAGAAAGCATTATATTCATTTTTCAAATAAGTGTCAAAACATGGATTTTCATGAATGAACAATTCTTTGGTTTGAAATGAATTACCTGACTTAATCTGATAAAAATAAGACGAAACAATTCTTGTCCAAGGGTTCCTCGTGCAAGCAAAAACTAAATATTTTTCATATATTCTAGGAAATGATTTTTTGTAATAAGAAGCAGCACGATGCTCTTGATTACTTTTGAAATATTTAGTAATAGAAGACCCACCAGTTTTTGGAATATGTATAAATATAAAAGGATTTGTTATCATATTTTATTTATACTTTTAAAATAAAAATTAATATTTTAAAATTAACTAGTAAATAAATTATGAAGTTTAAATTTTGGATAATGACAGAAGAATTAATTTCATCTTTACCAAGAGATGATTATGGATCTCCAATTGCATGGGAAGAAGATAACTACAGAATAACACTTTATAATACTAGCAATTACTTTAATGCTTATTTGATGCACAATGAAAACAATTGGAAACAAATTGGTTCATTGAAAACAAAAATATCTACAAAAAAAATAAATGGCACTAAAATTAAATACGCTGAAGTTTCTACTATCTCTCTTCATAAAGAACACCAAAATAAAGGCTTTGGAACTCAGCTTTATAAAATATTATTAAAATATTTGCCAGATGATATTGTTGGTATTGGATCAAATTTACAATACAGACTAAATAAAAAAGAAATACCTAAAATATATCAAAAATTAGGATATGAATCTTATAATGATGGTGATTTTCAATTAATAAAAAAAAATACAATTTAAAATTTTATTTTATGTAGGTATAAATGAAAATTCTTAAATTTAGCCATATTACAAAAACTGCTGGATCTACAATAGTGTGGATTGCACATTTAGATAATGTAAAATGGGGCTGGGGCGATGAACAATTCTGGAAGAATCTTATAGTTTCTTCAAGATATAAGTATAAAGGTTGCATTTGGCATTTTCCAATAAGTTTTTGTGAAAACAAGTTATTAAATGAAACACTTTTAAAGTATAATTTTTTTACAGTAGTTAGAAACCCATATGAGCGATGTATCAGTGAATATTATTGCAAATGGGGAGGGCCAGAAATTAAATCTAAAGAAAAAAAAGATTTCAACTCTTATATTCAAAAAAATCTAATAGATATTAAAAATTTTAAATTTACATCTGGTCATTTTATTCCGCAATTTTTTTATGCATATGACGAAAATAATAAAAGAATTATTGAAGATGTATTGAAATATGAAAATATAGAAACTGAATTTAATAATTTGATGAATAAATATAATTATAAATTTAAATTTTTTTACGATAAAAATAAAAATTTAATTAAAAAATTCAAACAATGTGATTTTTCAAAAGAAACTATAAAGTTAATACAAGAAGTTTATTATAAAGATTTTATTTTTTTTAACTATGATTTAGAACCTGTAATAAATACATGTGATTTTTAATTAATAAAATATAAACTTTGAATTTTTATTTATCAAGCATTTTTCTTACTCTCATTAATGATTGTAGATCATTAAACTCATTTTCTGTTAATGGATCTAAACTTGGGCCTGTTGAAATCTTATCTATCATTTTTTCTATAGTTTTAACTATTTCTACTTTTATACTATATGCTTTGCTACTGTAAAAACCTGATAAATATGACATTACTGAAAAAAATAAAACTATGAAGAAAATCATTAAAATATCATTGTCATCTTTTTCCATTGTAATATTCCTTTGGTTAAATTTTTTGTTTCTCCCTTATTAATATAAACTTGTATTTTTCTATATTCTTCATTGAATCTTCACACCATTCTTTATGTATTACTAATTTTTTATTTATTAAATAATTTAATTGATCTTTGTAAATTCTTACTGCAATATCATTAGGAGAAAATCCAGAATATATTTTGTGAGGTAGATTTTCTAGCATCCATTCCAATGATGCTTTGCCAAATATAAAATATTCCTTGCATTTAGTTAACGCTACTTTTGCATTTTGTTCACATGCCTTCTTTATTGAAAAAACTTTGAATGAATAAAAACTATCTAAGAATTCTGGAGCAGTTTTTATTTCTATTAATTCCTCTTCATCGCCTATTATGTATTTCTTGTCAACATTATGATTATTTAGATTGTTTTCTATTAAATTACCTGAATTATCAATTCCGTTTTCACTTAATATTACTTTGACTTTCATCCTACTCTCAAATTCAATTCTTAAACATTCACCATATATTGATTCTCTCTGAGTATAATCATAAATATTACTCGCAAATACCTCTTCTGATCTATTGTCTTTTCTAAAATACAATGAATTATTCATTATAATATTCTAATATTTAAGTGCTTAAATAGCAATAAAATACAAAGCAAATCATAAATAAATATATGAACTTTAAAAACTGGCTATTATTATCTGAAGGTTCAATTAAAATTCCTTACAAGGTAATTCAACCTATTGTTAATGATTATTTTGATTTTTACAAAAATGTTAACTTGGGTAAATCAAAATTTAGAGATGAAGAACACATATACACACTTGATCTTTCAGATACAAACTACAATTTCCCTAATATAATTCCAAAATTAAAAGTAACTTACAAAGGCATTAAGGGTAAAACTACTATAGGAGGCTTTACACCATCTAAAACTAAAATTGAATACCCACCGTTACCTTATAATCCTACAAGAGATCCAATTACTGTAATTGGAGATATTATATTAAAAAAAGATTTACCTTCTAACGAATCTCCTGTTAAATTAATTGAACATGAAGTCATACATTTTATACAAGACCTTATAAATATTCACATGTCACACAATAAAGGAATTTACAAAAATGATGGTCAATTAGGTAGTGGCAAAAGACCTGATTTCGGTGGCAGCGGACCAAGAAAATTAACACAAGATTTAATGAATAAATTAAATGTTGATTTTCTTGGTGATAATAAAAAACATGGAAGAAGAATAGATCACGAAAAAATAGCAACTGAATATCAAACTAACTTAAGTTCTATTATAATTTTATTATATCAACAATTTACAAGTACATTTTTAAATGGAAATTTAAACCCAGATTATTATTCTTATCCTTATGACATTATAAAAAATATCAAAACTAAAGAAGATTTTGAAAAAAACAAAGATGTAATTATTGAATTTTTAAATAATCAAACCGCAAAAAAGAAATTTATTCAAAAAATTAATATTAATAAATTAACAAAAATTAAAGATTTCAATAAAGAATTGTATAATTGGTACTTAAGTGAAATTTATAAAAACTTTGTAATAAAAGATATTGAAGAATATAAACTAAATCAAATTGTAGATGAATATTTCTTTGTTAAAAATAAATCATCTAATGAAGATAAATATTTTGCAAATAACATAACTTTAAGAAATTTTATAAAACTATTTAAAAATACAGATTCTAATAGTTATACTATAAATCACAGTAATTCTTTGCAAGAAATACCTTATCACAAAACCATTGAAAATGTTAGTTCAAGTTATTTATTTGATTTTGCAAAAAGAATAATTGATAAGTTTTATCAAGTTAAAGCAAAAGACATGGATTTGAAAGATTATAGATATGGACCAGAAGTTTCTAAGAAAACTATCAATCGCAATGACTTAAAAATTATTTTTAATTTTATTAAAAAGTTAAAAGAAAAATCCAATACTTATGCACCAGAAGGCTTTGTTGGATTAGAAGAACTTTCAAGAGAACTTGTTGTATTCTTAGCAGAAGATATCGCATGGTCATATGAACAACATTATAGAAATAAAAAAATAGATAAAATTCCACCTACAACATATGATATAATAGAAGACTTTTTATGAACTTTAAACAATGGTTATTACTAACTGAATCTGTATCAATTTCTCAATCTTTAAAGAAATTTAAAAATAATAAAGATTTCGAAAAAACATATAATATTGCTTTTAAAAAAATCAGCAGTTTACCTCCTAATGTGCCAGATAAATTAAAAAGAATTTATGTAAATTATTTTGCGTGGAATACTTTCAATGCAAAAGAATTAACTGGCATGCCAAGTGTAAAGATTATGATTGATGATAAGATAAATAGTAATATAGATGATGTTAAAGATTATTTAGTTGCAAATAAAGACAACAATGTTTTGACATCTAAATTAAATAACCCTGAGTTTTCATTAGAAGAATTAAAAAAATTAAGTGAAGTTTGGCATGAAGAATTAAAATCTAAAAAATTAACGCCAGCTAAAGAAGGAGAAACACTTATTGATTTATCTAATTTGGGATCTCAATGGCAAGGATGGAGATGGGTTTCTTTAAACGAAAAATATTGCAACCAAGAAGCAAATGCTATGGGTCACTGTGGAAATGCTGCATACAAAACAGGAGATAATATACTTTCTCTGAGAGATTCACAAAATGTACCACACCTTACATTTATTGAAAACAGAGGTGTTTTAGGAGAAATGAAGGGAAGAAATAATTCTAAACCTTCACCTAAATATCATTTGCCAGTTATAGAATTGCTTAAAAGCAATAAAATACTATCAGTAAGAGGTGGTGGACATGCCCCAGAGAGTAATTTTTCATTAGATGATTTAATTAACAAAGAAGCTTTATTAAAAATAAAACCAAAGTTAGATTTTAACATTTATAAAAAAGAATTTATCAATTCCTTGCTGAAGCTTCCTGATAATGAAAAAATTAATGAAATAGAAAACATCTTAGATGAAAGATTTACTTTAGATGAGCATGAAGATTTTGTTTATAGCAAATTTAAAAGCACTGAAGAATTTTTATCTTGGATGAATAAATTTACTAGTTCGAATATAAAAAGAAACCTTAACTTTGGATTTTTAGATGAAATGATGGATCATATAGATATAGATATATCAGGCGAAGAAATAAAAGAAGCAATTGAATATATTGATGAATTTAATTTTGAAAAAATTAAAAAACTAGCAAAAAATGAAAATGTTTCTTTAGAAGAACCAAAAGATATTCTAGAATTAACAGATTCATCTTTTAAAGATGATATCATGCAGCACATTACTGATGCTTTAAGAAACACATATGAACAAAGTATGTTAGATGAAATTTGGGATGATTTTAAATCTTCTTTTGAAAGCAATGAAGACAAAAATTATTTGCTGAATAGAATCTATCATTCAAATGACATAAGAATTGTTTTAAACAAAAAATTACTAAATGATATTTTAACTAAATTTTCAAGTGAATCAAATACTGAAAATTTTCAAAATTTGTTAGAAGAAATAAAATACACTTATTATCCAGCAGATGTTTACCCTAGTTTAAACAAAGAATCTTTTAATGAATATCTAAAAAGTTTAATTTAAATTAATAAACTATAAACTTTAAGTATAAATATATTACTACCCAAAGGAAGCAATTATGAACATAGCAATACTCGGAGCAATAGACGAACCAACTTGGCTTGAAGACATTCAAACTAAATTGATGGCAACTAATAAATTTCAATTAGTTGATATTGTTGATGTTATAGAGTCTACACCAACTCTTTCAACTTTGTTGAATTATGACTCGTTATTGGTCTTTAATGATATAGATTACTATGACAATCTAGAATTGGGAAATATAATTGCTGATTACATTGATACTGGAAGAGGAGTAGTCACTTCGGTTTTTGAAACAGCAGGGGAAATGGGCTATTTGCAAGGAAGATGGAGTAGCGAAGGATACTATGTGATCGACCCATCTGGACAGGAAGATGGTATTCAATTATATCTTGGAACTGTATTTATTCCATCTCATCCCATCATGGTTGGAGTTACTACATTTGATGGCGGTTCTAGTAGTTATTATGGATCAGGAAGTCTTTCTCTTTACACTACGCTAATCGCTAATTGGACTAATGGATCACCTCTCATTGCAGAAAAATCAAATAAGGATAATGGCGATCCAATAGCTGGCAAATGTGTTGCTTTAAATTTTTACCCGCCTTCTTCAGATGTTAGAGTTGATTTTTGGAATCCTGCTACTGATGGTGCAACAATAATGGCTAATGCTTTGGAATACGCAGCAGGAGGAGTAGTAGTAAATTACACAGTTAAATTGACTCCAGATGAAGTTAATATTGGAACCGAAGGGTACTTAGATACTTCTGTTGTTAATGGTGTATCCAAACAAAGAACTATTGGGCCTGTTGAAACTGTATTTTCTAATGGTGATCGAAAAGTTGTAGGAAACTTAAAAGATGGAGATAATTTTGATAATCAAGTACAAAATTTAGCTGACATTATTGGATTGATTGAATTAACTACAACGACAACGACTCCAGAACCTACAACAACTACTACAACTACAACACCTGCACCAACTACTTCAACTACCACAACTACCACAACTACTCCTGCACCAACGACTACAACGACAACAACTGTTGCACCATAAATAAATTATGAAATTTAAACTTTGGCTGGAAAATGAATCTAATGATCTTTTAAATTGGTTGAAAAGTAAACCGCAATCAACCTTAACAAAATCTTGGGAAGATGAATCTTCTACAGATTATTTGATTACAACTAAATTAAAAGATGATTCATTTATTCATTTTACTTTAAAAGATAGAGCATTGAAAATACTAGAAACTAAAAAAATATTGGCTAAACCACCACACGAAAGATATTTGTATTTCGGTGCTTATGCTATATCAGTAAACTTTGGATATCTTGTAGAAGATGTACAAATTAATCATGTTAAAGAAAATGAAACAAAAGAAAACCCAGCAGTTGCTATTAAGTTTAAAACTAATACTTTCCCACATAGAAAAATTGGACACCCAGAAGAGATAAATTGGGATCGAGATGTTAGTATTATTGGTGCTGAAATTATTAAAGTTTCAGATGCATTAAATATGCTTAAAAATAATAAACCAAATCTTAAAGAAAACGATGGCTACTCAATAGAGTATACAAAGTAAACTATGAAATTTAAACTTTGGTTGGAAAATGAAGATTACAGAGGTACACATCAACCTCCAACCAAAGAAGATGCTCCACTTCATGATTTAACTAATACTTATCCAGATGATATTTATGGTCCAAATGGTGCAAGATATTATGGGCATGGTGACCCTAATATAGATAACTATACCATTAGTATTATTCAATCTGCTAGAAATAAACCAAATATGCAAGTTAAAATTTATAGAGCTATGCCAAAAGTACTTTCTAGTCAAGAAAAAATAAATGATCTGGAAAAACAAAAAAAGTACATACAAAAAACAGGAAAAATACCTCCTGCTGCTATGGATTATCTTGGCTCTGCTAGTTCTTATTTTAATCCTTCTAAATATTATGAAATTCTTAACAAGGAATTAGAAAAAATAAACTCTAAACCTCTTGTTGAAAAAGAAAAAATTAAAATAAACTCTGGTGATTGGGTTTCAATAAATAGACAATATGCAGTCGAACATGGACAAAGCAGCTTAAGAAATAATTACAGGATTTTAACTAAAACTGTTCCAGCTAGAACACTTTTTACTAATGGCGATTCAATCCACGAATGGGGTTATAATCCTTAATTTATAAAAAATTAAATTTTTTGAATTACTATTATAAATAAACTATGGAACTTGAAACTGTTATTTTTACATGTACAACATTTTTTGATTTTGAAAATAAAGATAATCAAAACAAATGGAATTGTTTTTGCAATGCTATTGACAGTATTTTAGAAAAACATACACAAGATGATTTAAATAAAATAAAAAAATGGATAATTGTCAATGAATATTCAGAATCCCCAAAAAGAGATTGGGTAGCTGCTGTTCATGAAAAATATCCATTTATTGAAGTAATTCAAAAGACTAAAGAAAATATAGGACAAGCCCGTTCACTTAATATTATTCTTGAAAAAATTAAAAAATATACATATTGGATTCATTGGGAAGAATCATGGTATTGCAAATTACCATGTTTAAATCGCATGTTTGATGTTATGCATAATACTAACATTACGCAATTGCAATGTACGCAGGAGAATGGAATGCCAAGTTGGATTAGATCAAATCCTAATCTTCATCCTCTAAGTAAAACTATAAATGGAACTGAATTTTACGAACTTAATCCTAATTCTGCTGAAACATATGAGAATCTTAATAAAAAAATCTCTGAATTTTACAAAAATTTTAGTTCTTTTATTAATAATTGGCCTCTATATTCATTACGACCTTCTACAAATCGTGTAAGTGGCTATAAATTTGGAGATTTTTCCACACAACCAGAATATTGGCCGTTTAGGTTTGAATGGGATTTTGGTAGACGATGGCTGTTGGCAGGAAATACAAAAGCAGTACTTCCAGATGGACCAATTATGAGAAATGAAGAAAGCCATGTAAGTACATGGTCTGTATAATTGTATAGTATTAAAAACTCAAATAATTTTTTAATTGCATAAATAAACTATGAACTTCAAACATTGGCTTAATGAAGAAAATACAGATAGTCAATCCAAACTCATGGATAGACTAAAGCACATAAACGATACATCCAATTATAGTGATGGATTTGGAAATGATGGAGGAAACCACTTTCTTCTAACTCTATATTCAGCAGCCATGGGATATCCAAAAGGCACTAAAATCGTATCCATTCTCAATAGTAATTTAAATTATTGGAAAGATCCTGATGTAAAAAATCTCATGGATAGTCTCGTCAGTGATGGCAAACTAAAAATTATTAATAAAAACGAAAACTTATTTGTTGGTGAACCAAATGCCGTAAATGCAATAGTTAAAGAATGGGAATATATTAGTAAATTTAAATGGGATAGCGAAAATCCAAGAATGAGTGAAAACCTTAAAAATGCACATAGAAGAATCGGGGTTTTACTTGGATACAAACCAGATGTAACTGAGGATTTTCTTGTGCATGCTGATAACTTGCACCACAATGTCCCAGAAACAATTCTCATCGGCTCTGCTAGGATATACCTCATCGGAAATACTTTGATGATTAATGGGGAAAAGCAAAAATTTAATATAAAAATAACACCAGATCAAGTTGATATGCTAAAAAATATGGGAACCCTTAGCACTTTACAAAAAGAAAATATTATCGGAATAATGCCTCCTAATAAATCTGATTTTAGTAGTTCTCCAAGACCTGCTGGACAGGAATTCATTAACCTTGGGGTTGCAAGAGTACAATTATCCAAGGATTCCATACATTTAAACAAAACAGTGATACCATTAACTAAACAGCAAGTCCAAGATATAAAAGATATGCTTGAAATATAAAAATATAACTAATTAAACAACGGTTATTGCCATAGTAACCTCATAACCTGCATCTACACTTATAAATCCTTTTTTTGTTCCAAATGCTCTTATTGGATTTAGGTTTCCCTTTTTTTGGAAATCATTACCGAATTTATTATTTCCAAATTGTCCAAAGGTATTAGTACCCCAACAAAACAATTGACCAGCTTTTATCGCTGCTGTGTGACTCCATCCACAAGAGACTTGTTTCCAATTTGTTCCATATGTTGTTGTTTGTACTGGTGATGATTTTGGTTGAAGTCCAGGTTTGCCAGTACCAAGCTGACCATGATCATTATTACCCCAACACCATAATGTTCCGTCTGTCTTTATTGCTGCTGTGTGCCTATTACCACAAGAAACTTGTTTCCAATTTGTTCCAAATGCAATTGTTTGAACTGGCGAGCTTCTATTTGTTCTTGTGTTATCGCCCAATTGCCCATAAGGATTTTCTCCCCAACACCATAATGTTCCGTCTGTTTTTATCGCAGCTGTGTGAAGACCACCACAAGATACTTGATTCCAATTTGTTCCAAGTGCTGTTGTTTGAACTGGTGAGTTTTTGTAACCATTTGTATTGTCGCCAAGTTGACCATCGAAGTTTATTCCCCAACACCATAATGTTCCGTCTGTCTTTATTGCTGCTGTGTGTGCCCCACCACTAGCAGAAACTTGCTTCCAATTTGTTCCAAAGGTAACTGTTTGAACTGGTGAACTTCTAGAAGAGGTTAAGGTGTTGACAACGCCTAATTGACCATAGCCGTTATCACCCCACAACCATAATGTTCCGTCTGTCTTTATTGCTGCTGTATGTGCACCTCCACAAGAAACCTGTTTCCAGTTATTACCTCTAGTAATTGTTTGTACTGGTGATGATTTACCAACTACTGTATTATCACCAAGCTTTCCAGTCGTTGTTCTTTTTATTAGTGGTTCATAACCCCACAACCATAATGTTCCGTCACTTTTTATACCTGCTGTATGTCCAAATCCACAAGAAACCTGTTTCCAGTTATTACCTCTAGCAATTGTTTGTACTGGTGAGCTTCTATGTACTATTGTGTTATCTCCAAGTTTTCCATTGTGGTTTGCTTGATCTCCTTTTGGTGGGAAACCACCATCATTTAAACCAGAACCAAATAAAAAACCGCTAGTATTTAATGTCATAGTTTACTCTTTTCTTTGTTGATATTTTTTAAAAACAACATAATATATATTAATTATTTAATAATTCACAAATACATTTTTACCATTTGTTTTTAATGTATCGTAATGCTCGCCATCTATATCCGTTCCTTTTTCATCATACCAATATGGATTTACTCTTGGATTGTAAAATATACACTTGCCACTAATATCTGTTGCAGACTCTATCTTTACCCACTCACATTTAATCCAAGAACATACAGTTTTACTACCACCCTTGTAAATCTTATTAGCTGTTTTTTTACTATTGCACAAAACACAATTATATAAAGTTAACTTTACGGCCATAGGATCAAAATAACTTTTAATACCATCGTCATCTGTTATTTGCCACTTCTTAAAATTCTTGCCTTTAGCTAAATGAAATCTAATCTTCATTATTTTTACCTTTGTTTTTTATTAATAACTCGCCTACAACTTCTATTTTACCTACTAACTTTTGAAAATCAGATTGATCCATCTCAGAAATATTATTCATGTATGAATGAAGCTCAGAACATAACTCCTTGTATTCCTCTTGAAATTTCTTGCGATTAAACTTACCTTCTGATGCTTTTTTGTAATATGCTAACTTAACATGAAAATGATCATAAGTCAATAATGCAAGTCCACCTTTTTCTTTTGCATTAGAAGCAATTTTGCCTGCTCCCTCTTCCCTCTTCTTTGCAAATTCTTCTATTGATAATTCTTCTTGCTCTGTAAGCAAACCAGATAATCTTAACAGTTGTTCGTTTAACTTATTCATTTGTCCTCTTTTCTTAAAATTTCATCACAATACTATTTATTGCTTTTTCTAAAAAAAAAACGGAACTAATTTGCCTCGCTATTGCATAAATAACTTATTGATTTTAAACAAGGAACATTATGAAAACATTTAAAGAATTCTTAAAACAAAAAATTAACGAACAAATGGATATGCAAGAGCCACCAGCTATGGTTAGCCCATCAAAATACGATAAATACGAAAATTTAAAACAAGAAAAGCTAAAATATTTTAATGAAAAATTTCAAAATGCAAGACCTGATGCTAAAGAAGCTATACAATACTGGGTATTTGATAGAGATGTTAGCATGGAAAATTTTAAATCAATAGCTAATCGCATTCAAGATTTAACTGCTAATAATAAATGTAAATTTTTAACTCTTGATATTGGTGTAGCAATTATATGGTTTGATAAAGAAAAAGGAAAATTTGTAACCTCTTTTGCCCAGTCTGAGTTTGATAAATTTGTAAAATTATTAGAAAAAATAATTCCATCATCTCCTGATTCTACTATGCAATCAAATCCTATGCCATCAAATATTGGAGATTATTTGCCTAAGCGGAACTAATTTGCCTCGCTATTACATAAATAACTTATTAATTTAAAACAAGGAGTATCATGAGTGAATTTTTAAATTGGCTAGAACAAAAAGATAACATGCTTTTCATCTCTATAACAGAAGGAAAGAAAAAACATAAAAAAGATATTACTGGAGATGGCAAATCTGATTTTGCCGATGTTATAAAAGCTAGAGTCTTAGCTAGTGGCAAATCTGAAAAAGAAGCTCAAGGAATTGCTAAAAAGTATCATAAAAACAATGACAAATAAGTAAATATAAACAAAATTATTTGCTGTGAACTTATTAATTAAAAACAAGGAATACGATGAAAACAATTAAAGAATATTTAAAAGAAAATAATTTACTTGATTCTAATCATAAATTGTCAACAGATCATAGTTTTAAGGATTTAATTATAGATTCAATTCCAACTGATGCACTTAAAAATTTAAATCAATATAATTTAAACCATGGATCTGATCTTAAATATTTATTTAAAAATAAAAATTGGTCTATAAATATACCTGATGAACATTGGGAAAATAGTTTTAATTTTCTTAAAAACAATAATTTCATTAAATAAAAGCGGAACTAATTCGCCTCGCTACCGCATAAATAAACTATGAAAACATTTATTGAATATATTAACGAAATAGAAAATAATAAAAGCGGAACTAATTCGCCCTATGATTACAATCATGAATTTAAAAAATGGACTGTTTTCCTTGAAAAAAGAGATGCTTGCTATCATAAAGTAAAAAGCAGATACCATGTGTGGCCTTCGGCCTACGGTTCTGGGGCCCTGGTTAAATGTAGAAAAGTAGGTGCGAAAAATTGGGGCAATTCTAGAAGAAATGAAAATACTGAAACTACTGAATTAAATGAAGATATCTTTAAATCAGAAAAAGAAAAAGGATTACGAGGCTGGTTCAATAGAAATAAAGGAAAAGGATGGATAGACTGCAAAGCTAGCAAAAAAGGAAAACTCGTTTCTTGTGGCCGTAAAAAAGCTGGCAAAGGTACTGAAAGAAAATATCCAGCATGTAGACCAACTTTATCAGCATGTAATAAAACTGGAATTAAAAGAAAAATAAGCAGTAAAGCTATTTCTTGGAAAAAGAAAATACTTGAAATGATAACATCTAAGATAGAAACAATAGAATAAAACGGAACTAATTCGCCCCGCTATTGCATAAATACACCATGGATACTTTTGAAAATGCTACATCTTGGCTTCACCCTAATGGAACTTTCCATCCAATTAAAAAATATGGTAGCCATTCAAACTGGGCTTATCACAATAATAAAAAACTAGAAGAACTTTTTGCATCTGGATGGATGAGAGTAACTTTTATAGGCGATACTATCTATGTTAGCAATGATCTTTCTGTTCTTCCAACTTTTAAACAAAAAAAATCAATAATGGATTTGTCAATAGAAAGTAACGAAAGATTTAAAAAAGCAATCTATGAAAATGGCAAAGGAAAAGAAACTACATTATTCTCATCTTATGACTTCTCAGAATCAAATAATCACATCAACTTTAAAAACTGGCTACTACTCTCTGAAACTAGAGAAGGACTTCTACGATACCTTAAAGAAAAATTACCACATGTTCCTGAATATGTCTTATTTGATTTATTTTATAGAACTATTAAAAATTCTAAACCTGAAGAAATAGAAGAATTTATAGAAACATATAAAGATTATAAATGGGAACTTAAAACAAATTTTCCTATAAACTACGAAATATTTGATACTAACACTATCCGTAATTTTAAGGAAAGAAAAGGTGGATCAGAAAACCCTTATGGAGTTCCTAACGATAAACAAAGACATGATAAACAAAAAGAATTAATCGCAATTACAATTCCTAAAGAACCAATCATATTAATAAAAAATGGTACTAAATATTCACTTGCAGAAGGATGGCATAGAACCATTCAATTATTTGAAAAATATCCAAAAGGATTTGTATACCCACAAGTTTATATAGGTATACCATGAACTTTAAAAACTGGCTAATACTCTCTGAAGAACAACTTTTAAATGAGGACTTCAAAACTCAAAGAGAAAAATTCATCCAACAAGGCATAGAACCAGATGCCGTTGACTATTACCTCAATACATTTAAAACTATCAAAGATAAAAAATACAAACAAATAAATGACCCAATACCAAATCTTGAACATATCAAAGATAAAACCAATATAGATGCTTTTAAAATATGGAAAGAACTAGAAGACTTCGTTGATTATGTGAAAAGCCAAGTAGATGTTTCTGGTAAAACTAGTTACAAGAATATCAAAGTAGACGCAATACCAATTTATGAAGATAACGACCTGATAATTTATTACGCAGATACTCCTCAAGCATGCGTTACTTACAAAGGCAATGTTCCATATTCTTGGTGTGTTGCCCGAACCGATGCAAGTAATATGTTTTATCACTATAGATTTGGAACACATAAACCATCATTCTATTTTGTAAAAAACAAGGAACGAACCAATAAAGAACTTGAAACATTTAAAGGAGGAACATTCACTGATGAATATCACTTCTTCGTAATCCAAGTAATAAAATATGCTAAACCTGAAAATAAAGATGATCAACAATACATTGTAACTTCTGCACAAAATATTGGTGATCAACAAATGTCATGGAATGATATATTAAAACTAGAACCTAAATTAACTAATAAAGAAAATATATTTATCAGCAAGCCTCTTGGAATTAAAGAAGAAGAACTATACAAAAAATTCATAAATGGTATTTCTGATGAAGAATTTGAAAACTTACCTTTTGATGAAAAAGATATGTACTTAAATATTTATGTTAGACAAAACCGACCACTAACCGACAACCAATTTAAATTTTTACCACCTGATTTAAAAAATAAGTATATTGGCTTTGGAGTTGGTTTGTCTGATGAACAAGTTGAAATGATTGATTCTAAATTATATAAAAGATATGAAGATGTCACAAAAACTAAAATAGAAAAAACTATTGGAACTGACGAATTTAAATTTACACCAAGCGAAGTTAATATATTATTAAAAAATATAAATGAATTTGATTTTAACAAGCTTTCTTATGCGAATGTTGCATATTTGCTTAAATACGCAACCGATACAGACAATATAGACAACATGGCAAAGTTAATTATACAAAAGAAACAAGAACTTAATGGTATTGATGTTTTTAATTTGCTTGATAATGCAACCGATAAAGAAGAAATAGCAGAACTATTACAAAAAGATAAAAAAGATAAAAAAGATAACATTAGTAAACTTAAAAACAATGATATTGTTACATTGCTTGATAATGCAACCGATAAAGACAAAATGGCAGAACTACTTATAAAATATAAAACAAAACTTCATGATCCATGGACCTCGAGTATTTGGCATTTGATGAATAAGGCAAAAGACAAAGACAAAATAGCAGAACTAATTATCCAAAAAGAAACAGAACTTTCTAGCTTAAATCTCGTTCCTGAGAGTGGTATCGAAGCGTTACTTTATGATTCAAACGACACAGAAAAAATAGCAACCTTGCTAGGAACAGATAACATAAATAGACTTGAAAGTAGAAATATTCAAAATTTGATTACAAAATTAGAGGGCAGACCTTTAAAACTAGAAATAATTGCTAAAATATTAGGAGAAAAAAATATAAGTAAACTTACTTATGATTCTATTAAGTTAATGCTTAGCAAATCATATCCCAAAAAAGAAAATACCGCAAAAATACTAAATCAATATTACGCAAATAAAACACCACAAATAAAAAGATTAATTAATAAACATTTAAAAACAAAAACCCCTCCTGAATAAAATCTAACAACGCCAATCATCTGAATACATCCACTTGAAACCACCTGATGTATTAAAACTCTTTCTTCCACTGCAAACACTTGATATATTTGCCTTTCTACATCCACTTTCTTTTTCAGCAACCTCTAATGACTCGTACTCTTCTATAAACTCACCTTCTATACTTAATTTTACCACTCCTTTCTTACCACTCCTGAATCCTAATTCTTCTATCGCATGCCTTGTGTTCATGTAATTACTACACCATTCTAAATTCCCAATCTCGTTATCACCTTTTATACCATTCTTGTGATTTACTTGATCATATCCATTTGGATTAGGTATAAATGCAATTGCCACCAAACGATGAACCTTCATCTTATGCGACTTGCCTAACTTATGCAGATAACAATACTGGTAACCTTTATCTGTATAGTGTTGAATACAGATCTTCTCTCTGTCTTTAAAATACAACTTTTTTAACCTGCCGAAATTACTAATTAAATATGATTCAAATCCAGCCACTTCTCTCCACTCTTCGTTTAAATCTTTAATTTCTAATTTACTCATATTTAACTCCTTTCTTTTAATATACTGAATTTTATTAAACCTTGTCAAACCTGAAAAAATATCACCGCCCTTTTTTTTACCAAACCTCTTTTTATAAATACTACTTTTTTGTACACTAATATACATTTACTTAGTATCCAATTTTGCAACAACACAGCACACACCAAAAAATATAGTTCATTAAACAAACAAAGGGAGTGATGATACCACAGGCTATATAGGGAGTACCCAACTCTCTAATGTTTTTTATTTTTAATTTATTAATTTTTAATTTTGCAACAATTATTTTTTATGATAATGAAATATATTCATACTACTTGTGTAGCTAGTTCCCAGTCCCAGTCCCAGTCCCAGTCCCAGTCCCAGTCCCAGTCCCAGTCCCAGTCCCAGTCCCAGTCCCAGTCCCAGTCCCAGTCCCAGTCCCAGTCCCAGTCCTAAGTACATCCGTGCAATACGAAACACTAGGCACAAAAAAATACCCTACACCAAACTGGTGTAGGGTATTAAGTTTATTACTTTGCTCATGTATGTCTCTCAAAGATTTCGCTTAACTCTTTAAGGAAGGTTGACCTTATGTTCTTGATAAACTCACTAAACTGTTCGGTAATATCCTGACTATTACCTTCATCATCAGGTATACCACAGAACAAAACATCACCTACAAGGTAGTCATTAAACTTAGTTAGCTTATTAGCACGATGCCAAACAGCCGTAGCAATTATATTATCACGCAAGCCTTTAAGCTTGCCTTCTTCATTAACAAACCCAGAACCAATATTGCCAGCTTCGATGGCTTCTATGTAGCCACCAACTGCTCTTTGAATTTCTTTCAGGCCTTCAGCCTGAACTTCAATGATTTCGCCAGAAGTCTTTACAATAACTGCCTTCATGATTATCTCCAACATAGCTGGAATTGGTTGTTTATAAATGATTAAGTCACCAGCAATGACTAACATCATCAGCAATGTTTATAACTTGCTTACTGTACTATCGGTTTAAAAGCTGTGCCATTTTCAACTATTTAAAAAATATTTTATAAGATTGTTCTTAAGTACAACTGTGCAATAGGAAATCTTAAGTACAACTGTGCAATAGGAAATCTTAAGTACAACTGTGCAATAGGAAATCTTAAGTACAACTGTGCAATAGGAAATCTTAAGTACAACTGTGCAATGGGAAATCTTAAGTACATCTGTGCAATAGGAAATCTTAAGTACATCTGTGCAATGGGAAACACTAGGCACAAAAAAATACCCTACACCATTTTGTTTGGTGTAGGGTATTAAGTTTACTTACATGGTTTACATGGCCTTGGATGATTCGATCTCGGCAAAGCTGGCCTGCACCTTTACAGTTTGCTTGCCTGATACCGATACCTTTGGTATCGTTTCGGCAAAGACTTCTTTGATTGTATCCATCTTTGCTTTCATTTTCTTTGACAGGATTACCAGCTTACCATCTTCTTTTTTCTCAAGCATTGCAGCCATGGCCTTCGCAGCCTTCTCGACTGCTTCATCACCATAGCTACCAAACTCGGCAGCAAATGCAGCAGCAAACTCATAGATGCTTACAGAGACAGTACCAGTCCTCTCGTAATCTTCGCCTTTATTGATTGAACCAGAAACATCAATGTTCTGGATATCACCAGAAATATTATCAAGGATTGTTATCGAGCAATCAATTTTATGATTACCCGTGTTAAGCTTTTCTTCTTTTTCTCCAAATACCTTCTGGACTGCGATAAAAATCTCATTCATAGCACTATCTCCATCATAGCTGGCATTGATTGTTTATAAGTGATTGTCACCAGCAATAACGAATCACTTTGTTTGTCTAATGTATTATCGGTTTAAAAGCTGTGCCATTTTCATCTATTTAGAAAATATTTTATAATTTATGATTCTTAAGTACATCTGTGCAATAGGAAATAAGTTTATGATAATAATTCTTAAGTACATCCGTCCAATGGGAAATAAGTTTATGGTTTATGATTCTTAAGTACATCCGTCCAATGGGAAATAAGCTTATGGTTTATGATTCTTAAGTACATCTGTGCAATAGGAAATCTTACGGCAATGGTAAATCCTAAGTACATCTGTGCAATAGGAAATCTTACGGCAATGGTAAATCCTAAGTACATCTGTGCAATAGGGATTGCATTACATTGTGTTTTAAAGCGTTTGTTCTTTACTTGACCTAAGACTCATCTTAGCAAGAGATCGTTGAAAATAGACGCATTGTGTGGGTGCTGGTGATGATATGCGGGTGATGATATGCGGGTGATGATATGCGGGTGATGATATGCGGGTGATGATATGCTGGTGATGATATGGAAACGAAAAAATCCCCTACACCATTTTTAGTGGTGTAGGGGATTAGGTTTATTTACTTGGCCAGCTTTTTTAATTCTACTGGGTCAAGGTGGTTCTTTTCAACATGATCGACCAGCTTAACTTTAATTTCCTTCAACTTCTCTTTGAGAACTTCGATTGTTTTCTCGATTGCATCTTTTTTGGAATCTAATGCAATCCATTCAGCAACAGGAAAGCAATCACCAGCATAGTTATAATTTTCAGCTTCCATAACATTAATCCTCGTAGCTGGAAGTAAATGGTTGTAAATGATTGTCACCAGCAATAACGAATCATTTATGTAGGTTTAATAATCCCCTTGCACCATGTTAATTGGTGCAAGGGGAGATAAGTTTATTTAGTAACTAACTTTTTGATGGCCCTGCAAAGTAGTGGCAGGGATGACATCGTATCAGCAAGCGTAACCCAGTTACCTTGGCCGTAAAGCTTGTCGCCTATTCGATGATCGAAAGCATTAGCAATCCCGATTCCGAATACTCCAACTCCCGATTTTCTAGCTTCAACTACACATTTGTTTGTGTGATTTACTCCTAGACTTCCATCGTAACAGTTAGCACTTGGTTGACCATCTGAAATAACAAACAGATGATGAATCGAGTTAGCATTTGCTGGATTGGTTTCTATCATTTTTTGAGATATAAACCTCACGGCAAATCCATCTGCATTGTTTGCAATTCCATCTGCAACTGCCAAGTTTTTAGTGTTGTCGAAACCTTTCCCAAAATATGGGAACATTTGGACAACATTGGCAACTCCACCAGAATCAGCGGTATGACCATAAACAACTAAGTCTATGCCCCTAATGCCTTTTATGGCTTCGACAAGCTGCAAGCAAACTGTTCTTGCATCTGTAATGTTTCGGCCCATCATACTGCCTGACTGGTCAAGCAATAATCCAATGGTGTACTGTTTTCCTTTAGGCACTTCCTTTGTCTCAAATAGGCGAATCTTTTCACCCATTTGAAATTTATGAAGTCCATTAACATCGAGATCGCCAAGCGTTTTACCAAAGTCTGGCCTTGCAAGCTTTACCGATTTAAACGCAAAGCTATTTTTAATAGCTTCGATTGCTCTGCGATTTTTTATTAGAAAATCTCGGTAAGCATCTTTGGTTTTTGGCTTCATCCTAGCGTTTGTAACTTGATACTTGACCTTGGCTGGATCACCTTCCTTGGCTTCTGGTTCTTCGAGTTTTACTTCTTCTGGTTTTTCATCACCAGAGGAAAGCTTGTTTAACTCTGCAAGAACTGGTGAATGTTCTTCTGGTACTGGCGAATCTAAGAGTCTTTCAGCAGGTGTTTTAAATGGCGAACCATGGCCCTTGCACTTTTTATCTTTTCCTTCACCTTCACCATCGCCACCTTCAGCTTCTCCTTCACCATCTTCACCTTCACCACCTTCACCACCTTCACCATCGCCATCTTCACCTTCACCATCTTCTGGTGGTGCTGGTGGTGCTGGTGGTGCTGGTGGTTTTTCTTCTTCTTCCAATTCGATTATTTTGTCCTTAATCGTCTTGTAGATTCGTTCTGCGACTTCCAGTCTTTCATATCCCTCTGGACTATGATTGACTTTGAAATCCTCGGAAACATGGTCAAGAATCTCTTTAAATTCTTCCCAATGTTCTTGGATACCAGTATCACCAAAGTCTACTTCTGATTGTGGCAATGTCCACTTTTCCATGATTGCGTTTACTTTTTCTGTCATGCTAGTTTTCTGGTTCACTTGTTTTTCGCATGAAATAGATTCTTGAAAAGCTTCAACTTCTGGTGTGAAACCAGTCCACTTTTCTTTGACTTTATCAAAGCTATTTTTGGTCAAGATTCCGTTGAAAATACTAATGCCTGTTTTACTTACCATGTCACCAGTTTGACTGGTAAATCCTGTTACTGACATTTTCTCTTTGCTGGTCTTGCTTCTTAGCATTTCTTGCTTCGCAAGTATTCTACCCTTTTCTTCAAGCATGGCCTGTTCTACTTGTTCGACCTTTTTGCCATCAGCACTAATAAATTTACCAGCATCAATCACGATACTGTTTGAAGCACTTGCACCAGTAGCTTGTGTGAACCGAACTTCAATATTCTTTTCTGATCCATCTGAACTGTTCTGGATTAAATTGGCGGTGTTTGCCAATTCCCTAAGAATATCCATGCCAACATCTTTGTTATTACTCATGTTCAATCATCCTTTAAAAAACTACAAAAACAAAAAGCTTGCAAAACATTTGCAAGCTTGATTACCACAATCAAATTTAACCCCCCTAATTCTTTGATTAGAGGGGTTTAAAAGGTTTACTAGGCTAATCCCGCACCCTTCAACAACTCCCGAATTTTAGCCCTTTCGGATTCCTTAGAACCATCATCTGTAAAATGGTTCACGATAGAAAATTCCAAACTGCTATTCCCGATTACTGCAAGCTTGGAAGCTGCGTTTTCCAGCAATCTGGTACTTAAGCTTTTGGTGTAAACTTCGCAAGCTTTATGTTTTGCACGAACTGTTCGGGCAATCATTGCAAGCTTATCTGACCTTGCAGCATCTAGGCCATGCTTACGCTGCAATAGCAAGCTTTCATCCTTTTCATCGAGATAATCGACTTCGATTATATCGGAGAACCGATCACTAATTGCACCATCCATTTGATCTGTTCCCGTGAATTGCGATCCTTCATTCATCGTAGCAAAGAATGTAACTCCCGCTGCAACTGTGATAAACTCGCCAGTATCATCGAGAAAAGTTTGCCCCCTTGAATCTGCCATGGGAAGAAAAGTATTCATTGCCATTGGACTAAGGCGGTTGATTTCATCCAAGATGACTACCATCCTTGGCACTCTAATAGCGTTTACAAATTGGGAATAAATCCATCGTATTCCCTTGTCATCCGCTGTTTTGAAACCAAACAAATCTTTGGCTTCACGCAAGGTAGGGCAATCAATTATTACTGCTGGTCTTTTTGCCTTGGCAGCAAATTGTAAGGCCAGCATTGTTTTCCCGCATCCAGCAGGGCCGACCAAACGAATCTTTGCACTAGGTTTACCCGCTGCGAAATCCCTGCGAGATAACTTTTCAATCCCATTCAAATATTCCTTCAACTTTGGGTTGAAGGTAAAGTGGGGATCAATTGTTGGTATTGGAACTGGTGCAACTACTGGTGCAACCTTGGGAACAACTGGTGCTGGTGCTGGTTTAACTGCAACTGGTGCTGATTCCAATTCAGCATCTTTTGGCACTTCATAACCATCATCTAGGCCATCATCGTATTCACTCATACTCTCAATATCCTCCATAAAGTTTTCTTCTTCAACTGGTGCAACTGGAACAACAACTACTGGTTTAACTGGTGCTACTGGTGTTTCACCAGCTTTAACTGCTTCCTTATACTGATGTCTTACTGCTGACCACTCAGCCTTTGTGATTTCGATACAAGCATCTTGGCAAGTCTTATGACAAGCTTCAAAGCTTGCCAAACCCTTTGAGTTTACCATTACTTCCCTAAGTAATTTGTACTTTTCGCTTCTTGCTTCACGGCTGAAAAAACTCATAATCAAACTCCTAAATTTAAAAAAAACAACAAAAAACCACATGGCAACAAAACCCTGTGGTGTGATAAGCTTATTGGTATATCGGTTTGAAACTCGATCCATTTTCAACTATTTTTTTTTATTTTGAAAATATTAATTTTCATCATCATCTTCACAATTAAAAGGCAGTTTACCAAGGTATAACTTATACCCTGCCTTTAATAATGTTTCTTTCACTTCCTCATTAGTTCCGAATATGTGTGCCTTATTATTGTTTTTATCAAAATACACGGCTTCAACGATATCATCCGTGAAAAACATTGGCAATCCTAGTGCTTTAACATCGAAACCCATTACATCTGGCATCAAATCAAATGTTTCCATGACATAACCTTTCAGTTAAATAAAGGGGCAACAAATTACTATTGTTGTATCGGTTTAAATTTTGATCCATTTTCAACTATTTTTTTTTATTTTAAAAGTATTTTAAGATTACAAAGTTTATAACCTTACATTTCTTATTGTACGGATGTACTTTAGGATAAGCTTATTTCCTATTGTGCGGATGTACTTTAGGATAAGCTTATTTCCTATTGTGCGGATGTACTTGCAGGCGGATGTAATTATAAAAAAATAAGTTTACAAGTACATCCGTATAATAAGTTTATAAGTACATCCGTGCAATAAGTTTATAAGTACATCCGTGCAATAAGTTATTAAGTTGAATTGTTTTAAGTACATCCGTGCAATAAGGAAAAGCTTATTTTGTTTTATTTCGTATTGCACGGATGTACTTAATAAAGTTTAAGGTCACAAATTGTGACCTTAAGTACATCCGTCCAATGGGAAATAAGTTTATAGTTTATAATTCTTAAGTACATCCGTGCAATGGGACACAATTCTGGGACATAAATTATTTTGTAAGTACATCTGTGCAATAGGAAATAAGTTTATAGTTTATGATTCTTAAGTACATCCGTGCAATCGGAAATCTTAAGTACATCTGTGCAATAGGAAATAAGTTTATGGTTTATGATTCTTAAGTACATCCGTGCAATGTGAAATAAGTTTATATTTATAATTCTTAAGTACATCCGTGCAATGTGAAATAAGTTTATGATAATAAGTTTATAAACTTGGTAAACTTTATTAATAAGTTTAATTAAATTGATTTTAATGTTTAGTAATTAAGTAATCTTTATTATTAGTTTGAATTAAAAGATCGCATTAGATTGCGTTTTAAAGAACTTTGTTTATTGGTTGAGTCTTTAGTCGTCTTTAGTATAGATCGTTAATTTTAAGCTTATCCTGTTACGCCTTAACCTGCTGGGCGTTAACCTGCTGTGCCTGCTACGCCTTAACCTGCTGGGCGTTGAACCTACCTGAACCTGCTGTGCCTTAACCTGCTGGCTGGGCGTTGAACCTGCTGGGCGTTGAACCTGCTGTGCCTGCTACGCCTTAACCTGCTACGCCTTAACCTGCTGGGCGTTGAACCTGCTGGCGTTGAACCTGCTGTGCCTGCTACGCCTTAACCTGCTGGCGTTGAACCTGCTGTGCCTGCTACGCCTTAACCTGCTACGCCTTAACCTGCTGGGCGTTGAACCTGCTGTGTCTGCTACGCCTTAACCTGCTACGCCTTAACCTGCTACGCCTTAACCTGCTGGGCGTTGAACCTGCTGGCGTTGAACCTGCCTGAACCTGCTACGCCTGAACCTGCTGGCGTTGAACCTACCTGAACCTGCTATGCCTGAACACTACTAAAAAGAGACAATGATTGTATTAAATAGTGCTGATATGGAATTGCTGATATGTGATGCTGATATGGAAGATGCTGATATGCGGTTGATGATATGCAAGATGCTGATATGTAAACGAAAAAATACCCCATACCATTTTATTGGCATGGGGTATTAAGTTTAAAATCAAGATGTAATTAGTTTTTTGATCTCTCGGCAAAGCAAAGGTAAAGAACTAATTGTATCCTTTAGGATTACATAATTTCCCGAACCGTAAAGAGAAGTGCCAACGGAATTGTCAAAGGCGTTTTGAATGCCAATTCCAAAAACATTAATCTTTCTTTCGGTAGACTGTTTCACGCATTTAGCCGTGTGTCTAATACCATTGTTTCCCGCATAGCAGATTGCTGCTGGTTGACCATCTGAGATGACAAACAGGTGGTGTACGCTGTTTGCATTTGCAGGATTGGTTTCCAACATTCTCTCTGATATAAATCGGACAGCAAATCCATCTGCATTGTTTGACAATGCTTGTGCATTTGCTAGTCCAATGGTATTATCAGCACCCTTCTGATAATAAGGAATCATCTCTAGTGTGTTACCTTCGCCACGATCTGCGGAGTGTCCATAAACTACTAGGTCGATTCCTTTTATGCTTTTTATAGCTTCCACTAAAGCAAGGCAAACTGTAGAAGCATCTTTTATCTTACTTCCACACATACTGCCTGATTGGTCTAGTAAAATTCCAATGGTATATTTCTTACCCTTGGGGATTTCCTTTTCTTCAAACAGGCGAATCTTTTCACCCATATGAAATTTGTGTAAACCGTTGATATCAAGATCACCGACTGTCTTGCCAAAATTTGGTCTAGACAAGTGAACCGATTTAAAAGCAAACGATTGTTTTATAGCTTCAATCATTCTGCGATTGGTAATCATAAAACTACGATAAGTTTCCTTGTCTCTATTTGTTGGTTTAAACTTATGAACCCTTACTTTTATTTTTGCAGGGTCATAAGCTTCAGCGGATGAGGGAATATCTTTTGGAGTATCGTTGTTTGCCTTTAGATCCTGAAAACCTTGTGGGCTTGCAGAATTATCAGGTCGTTCAATAATTCTATCTCCAATGTTTTTAGAATCTCTTAAAGGCTTTTTACCTTCAGGATTTTCACCTTCACCTTCACCTTCACCTTCACCTTCACCTTCACCTTCACCTTCACCTTCACCTTCACCTTCACCTTCAGGTGCTTCAGGCGTTTCATCTTCACCTTCTGGCGTTTCAGGTGTTTCAGGCGTTTCATCTTCTACTTCTGTAATCCTAGAAGCGATTTCATCGTAGATTCTTTTTGAGATTTTTAACCTCTCGTTTTTTGCCGTTGGCTTTTTAAATTCTTCAGCTACATGATCGAGAATCTTTTCAAAATCTTCAAAGTGTTCGCCAAGGCCAGTATCACCAAAATCAATGTTAGAATTTGGTAGTGTCCATTTTTCGATTATGGATTCTACCTTTTCTTCCATTCTAGATTCTTTGGTAACTGAAATATCCTGACCAATAGAATCTTTAAAAGATTCAATCTCAGGTGCAAAGCCTGACCATTTTTCTTTAACACTATCAATTGCATTTTTAGCAGATACACCATTAAAGATTGTTTTTATCTCAGGTGTAGCTAACTCAGTAGATTCTTCTGAAAATCCACTAAGCGTCATTCGTTCATGTTGCGTAGTGGTTTTGAGTAATTCTTGTCTAGTCAAGATTCTACCCTTTTCCTCAGATAAAGCTTTATCATTAAGAACCAAGCTTCCATCTTCTGCTGTAAACTTAGATAGATCAGCAACTAAATCTGTACGATCTGTTGTAGATTTAAATCCAACCGACAAGGTTTTCTCTTTATCACCCTCGCAACCATTTGATAAAAGGTTTGCGGTTTTGGTCAATTCTGCCAAAATTTCTTGTCCGATTACGATGCTTTCTTTAGTCTTAGTATTCATATTATCCTCATTTGAAAAAAGTAAAAAGGTAAAGCCCCACCACATTGGCAGGGCTTTGAAACAACTACTCTGAAAGTCCTGAACCCTTAAGCAATTCCCGAATTTTTGATCTTTCCGAATCTTTGCTACCATCGTCAACAAAATGGCTAACAAGAGAATACTCAAGAGAACAAGCACCAATTTTAGCAAGCTTTTTAGCTGCGTTTTCCAGCAATCTGGTGCTTATGCTTTTAGTATAAACTTCACTAGCCATAAATTTAGCCCTGACCGTTTTTGCAACCAATGCAAGCTTATCCGATCTAATTTTATCAAGACCATGTTTTCTTTGCAGGAGCAAACTTTCATCAGGTTCTGATAAATAATTGATAGGAATCAAATCACAAAATCTATCGCATAAAGCGGAGTCCATTTGATCCGTTCCAGTAAACTGCGATCCTTCATTGCAGGTACTGAAAATCGTCACGCCTGCTGCAACCTTTATTTCCTCTTTGCTTTCGTCAAGATATGTTTCACCCCTAGAATCTAGCAAAGGCAATAAAGTATTCATGGTCATAGGGGATAATCTGTTTATTTCATCCATTACGATTACCATGCGGGGTATTCGTATTGCATTGACGAATAAACTATTAACCCATTTAAGACCATCTTTATCTACTGTTTTATTACCGAATAAACTTAGCCCTTCTCTAAGTGTCATGCAGTCGATTATGACACATGGGCGTTTGGTTTTAGCTGCAAACTGAATTGCCATGCTGGTTTTACCACAACCTTGATGGCCAACCAACCTGATAGCTGCACTAGGTTTGCCTGCTGCAAAGTCATCTCTCGACATTTGTTCAATGCCATTGAGATAATTTTTAAGATTGGTATCAAAGGTAAAATGAGGGTCAATCTGGTGCATAAATTTAGCTTTAACCCACTCAGGGTATTCTGCTTTTTTAGGTGCAGGTGCAGGAACAAATTCTTCCATTTCAGGTTCATCCATAGGTTCAGGTTCTTCCATTACAGGAGCAGGAGCAGGTTCTTCCATTACAGGTATTGGTGCAGGTGCAGGTATTGGTGTTTCACCTGCTGCGATAGCATTTTTATACTGGTGTTTGATAGCACTCCAGTCTGCCTTAGATACTACAATGCCAACTGCTGCCAATGATTTATGGCAATGTTCAAAAGATGCTTCACCTTTAGTATTAACGAATATTTCCCTAAGTAAACGATACTTAGTAGTCCTAGCTTCTCTGCTGAAAAAATTACTCATCGTTTCTAATCCTTCTAAGACATGAGACATGACTATCAATTAATCTGCCGTTTCTAATCGGCATGAAAACTAACTGATATTAAAATCTATACTATCAATTAATCTGTCATTTGCAATCGGCATGAAAACTAATTGATATTAACCTATCGGTTTGAAACCTCACCCATTTTCAACTATTTTTTTTTATTTTGAAAATATTTTAACATTACAAAGTTTATAAACTTACATTTCCTATTGCACGGATGTACTTGATAATCATAAACTATAAGTTTATTTCCTATTGCACGGATGTACTTGATAATCATAAACCATAAGTTTATTTCCTATTGTGCGGATGTACTTAAAATTTCCCGTTGTCCCATTGCCCGTTGTCCCATTGCACGGATGTACTTAATATTTAAATAAATAAATTCAGTTAAAGTTATAAGTACATCCGTGCAGTAAATTTATAAGTACATCCGTGCAATAAAATTATAAGTACATCCGTGCAATAAGTTTATAAACTTATAAGTTTATAAGTTTATATTTTATAAACTTATAATGTTTTTTCAGGCGGAGATTTGAACTTATAAAAATTATTTTTTCTTAAAGGTAATAGGAAGCTTACAGGCAGGACATCTATAAGTAAAAATTTTCGCTGGTTTCTTATAACGATAGAACTTTTTATTACAGCACTCAGCAACTAATGGTGCATCATTGTGAAAATCATCACTTACAGACTTGCAACGGTTTGGTTTTGCTCCAATTTTAACACACATAGATTTCCAAACATTATCATGCCAGTGATTTGGGCCAACAAGGGCGTGAGCTACTTCGTGCAAAATTGTGTCAATGATTTCACATTCTTTATCTAAATCTAAGTGGCGTTTAGAAAGTGTAATTGTTTTTTTGTTATATTTACAGCAACCTAGTCTACTTCTGGCATTATCAATTACAAGATTCCATTCTTCCAATCCATGATCATTCATAATTTCTCTTGCTTTTTTAGACATACTTTTTCTTTTTATGGCATTTTTCCAAGTAGAACTAATGTTTAACAATGATTTTGCCAAGTTTAATGTCTTTTCAATGATTAGTTTTATTGCGTCAATGTTTTTGCTCCTTAGTATTAACACTTACTTTTTGTTTTACTACTTATTATTCGTTGGCATTTAAAAAGATTTCACAAAATTATTTTAATTTATTAGGTAGTATAACCATTTTCTTGATTCCACGAAAATGGTCGATGTCGGTAAAACATTTTGGCGTACAGGAGTTGATTGATATTATCATAATCTTATAAGATTATTTTATTAGGAATTCCAGGTCGCACTGGAGCTACCGTTAGACTGGAGGAGCATAGCAGGAGCAGGATCAGGGACTCGTGGCGTATTGGGACTCGTGCGTCAGAAGTTAAATTATAAACTTATAAGTTTATAAGTTTATAAGTTTATTTTAATGGTTTAACTGGTGCTACAGGTTCAACTGGAGCTACAGGTGAGACTGGACATACTGGAGACAGGTTAGACAGGTGAGACTGGTGCAACTGGTACTACTGGAGCTACGGGACAAACAGGATCAGATAATTTTATAAGATTATGCCTGCTGATATGCGGTGATGATATGTGGTGATGATATGTAGCTGCTGATATGGAAGGTGCTGATATGGAAGGTTTTTTAATTTTTAAAAGGTTTAATGATATGGAAAAAGCTCACTTGTATAAACAAGCGAGCTTTTTGATTAGTGTAAGATATGTTATTCAAACATTTTTATAATTTCTGGTTGAGAATCAATTAACTTTCCTTCTTTATCTGCAAGGACAAGGTATGAGTAGGCAATGCTTGATCTTTTCACAAGGCAATCGCCATCAATCACAACATAAACATTAACTCTGTAATGATTACCAAAGACATTAATTGCTTTGGCCTTCATAAAGTTAGGCGGTGTGCCTAACTGTTTCATTACTGCTACTTCTACTCTTTCACAGACATCTGTTTTCACAGACACAGGCATTTCAGTTGTTGTTGACATTCTACTATCCTCCTTTGAAAAGGTTCTAACATTATTTATCCTTCACACCTATTACTATATCGGTAAAAATTATAACAAAGTTTCAACTTTTTTAAAATTTAAAAAAGGTTTGTTCCTTTTTAATTCTATTAGCAACCAAACTTCTAACATAGTATTGTTGTTTTTCTGTTATTCTTTGTTTAAATCTTTCAATATGGTGCTTGTAATTGGATTTAATATCATCATCAACAGAGTTTATATTTGTCTCTGCTTCTTTGAATCTAATATCTAATGCTAGTGCATATTCCATTGATGCTAATCTATCAGTAAGAATAAGTTTTTTTAATTTATCGCTTTTAGAATTACCAAATTTAATTTCTTTATTTCTAATTAAATAAGATAATAGTTTTGCATTAGAAGATTCAACTATTAAGTCTGCTATTTTGTCATTGAAACTTGAAGCTTTTGTACTATCAACATAGTATCTTATATTTTGGAAAAAGTTACTTACTTTATTTTCATCTCCATAAGGATTAAATGTAATTACTTTCTTTAATTCTTCAATGACTGATTTTTCAAATAATTCTATGCGGTTATTTTTTTTGTTTGAAATTACTCTTGATAAATAAGAATACACATCATCGTTATCATTGCACAGATGAGATGCAAACAGTTCTTTCTCTAGGACTTCCCATCTTTCCCAGTTACCAGATGATCTATAAGTGGTTTTATTAATTTGAAAAGCAATTTCATGGTATTCAACCATGCTTGTTATATCATTACTTAGCAAGTGTTCAAACTCTGGTATTCTTTTATCTTTACAATAAGCTAAAGTTAATCTTGCTAATAATTGAGGTTCTAATTTTTTACTATTTTTAATAAAATCATAACTCAAAATTGCATTAGGTGAATGTCGCATATAACTAATTAATTCTTGTGCATCTTTTGAATTTGTAATTTCTAAATCAAAATCTTTAATGATAAATTTTTCTATTAACTTATATGAATTATCTACAAGAGACATGATATATGGTGATTTATTTTTAATTGCATATTCTTCTAATTCCTTCCATTTTTTACTACCATACACATTGTTTATGTAATTTGCAAGATATCTTGTACTAATGTGTTTTATTATTTTCTCAAGTGGCATACTAAGCAATTCTTTTTCAAGATTACTTTCTTTTTTTGAACCAATGTTAAATCTATTTTTTTCAAAATAATCTAAAAATGCAAAGGAAATCTTATCATACTTAATAAACGCAGAAATTAGTTTATTTAATTCATCTTTAGAGAATTGGTGGTTTCTACCAGCATATCCATATGTAAGCTTATGTAAGAAATCATTCACTTCATTTTCTGGTACTTCTGTAGAATTTAAACTTAGAAATTCCACAATGAAGTCAACCCAAGTTTCTCGTTTTATTTGATAAGAGTGAGTCAAAGTTTTTTTAAGTAAGTTAAAGAAACCTTTTGGGTGTTTCTTAATTTTATCAAGTGCTTCATCTTTAGTGATAGCATTGTCATTTGCAATCAAGAATCTTTCTACTTGAGAGAGGTTAATTTTTTTAGCCATTGTAATATCCTTTAGAATTTAAAAAAGAAAGGTTTATCTGGTGGTTGTTTGTGATAGTCTAAAAGAATAGTTAGACATTCACCAGTAGCAAGTTCTATTGCTTTTTTACATTCTATACCTTTGAAGTTATCAGTTAAGTATCTTACTATATCTGTTTGGTTATTTTTAACCGCTTCCTTCAAAGCTGGTTCTAGTTGTTTTGCATCAAAGCTACCAACTTCGACTAATGATTTTAATATAAACAATCTTCCGTAGTGTGCTGCAAACTTTATACAATTGGTAAAATTATTTGCACCAAAGTCTAATGATTCTTCTACTTTGTTTATATTATCTTCTAATACAGCGTTGAACATTTGTTCATTAAGTTGTTTAATTGTAATGCGTTCTTCGTCCATGTGATTAACCTTTAATCAAGGTACTGAGGTAGTGCATCAATAAAAGACCGCCAATGTTTCTGCCAGCTTCGCATATTTGGTGTTCGTGATTATCTTCCCAAGTAAACTTATTTTTTTCTTCATCATAGACGGAGTTATTGTAAATCCAATCAAACAATTCATTATTAAGTTTGCAGAAGATTATTACTTCTGGTTCTTGTGATAGAGGAACATATTTAGCGGGATTTCTTTTATCAAGTGGGTGTTTGCCATCAATCATTATAAAGAGTAATTCATCTTCTTTATCTTCTTGTGGTGTTGGGTCATAAATTTCACCTGTTGGAGATTTATAGATAATATGTGGTTCAAAGTTTAAATAAAGTTCTTTTGCCCCTAGCCAGCAAATATAACCATGAATGGCTTCTCCCCCATGTTTTTCAATTATCTTTGCTATATTTCTATTTGATGATAGCATTTCGCAATCTTCTTGTGGTTTTAAAGTAACCACAATTGGAGTGCCTATTTTAGCCAATTCATCTTTATATTTTTCTTGGAATATTTTCTTAGTTGGAATCACACCATTTTCGTGTGAAATTTCAAATAAGTTATCTGCCATGCTATTAATCATGTTTTGTTCTCCTGTTATTAGATCGGTAATTAAGTTGGCAAAATTCCAACTATTTTCAAAATTCTATATCAAATCCAGATGCTGTAAGACAGAAGGTATAGAAAACTCCTAGAAGAATAGCGTTTAGTATTTCAATTTTTACACTTGGGTTTTGAATACTATCTTCAAATTCTTCTTTGATTTCATCATCTATTTTAAATAACATTTCTTCTTCCATTTCTTCAAACAAGCAATTCAGATCATTTGAAGTTTTCAGTCGTTCACATAAATCAAAGTAATTATCTAATATTTCTTTGAATTGTTTATTATATTTACTGGAAACTAAAACATCTTCATTGCCAGTAATTTGATAAGTTAATTTTCTTATTAATGCTTTAATCTTATCAGATTCCATGTCATTAATATTAATTAACGGCCTAATGTTATCATCATAGGCTTTTCTAATTTGATTTAATAGTGCTTGTTCTTCCATGACTTATAATATCATGGAAGAAGGCACGAAATCAAGAGGGTATTAACTGTTAATTTTTGTAATTACCTCAACGATTTTATCTACAGTTTGTTTAACTGCTTTTTCATTTACATTTTCTTTATTGGAAGTTAACCAGCTTATAAGAAAGCCTGTTATTTTTGTTCTTAATCCATCAACATCTTTATCGTTACGATACTCTTTTATAGCATTTTCAACTTCACCACTATCACCAAAATCAACTTCATTAGTTGGTTCTTCAAGTTCATATTTCTCAATGCAATATTGGAATATTTTCTTTGAGAAATGGTCAATCATAAACTTAACTTTTAAATTATTATATTTTTCACTATTAATCTTATAGTTTTCTTTTACATTATCAGAAATATCTTTATCAGAAGTAACTTCTATGAGATTTTCAAAATATTGCATTAAATCTGTAACTTGGTCTTTTCTTGTACTTACACCTTTTACAATTAAATCTTCATCTCCGAAATTACGATAAAGACACATATCAACATTTCTTGCTAGGTTTGAAATGTTTTCAAAGCTTGTATCTTGTTGGTTAGCAACCCTTTTAATAAAAGGTTCAATTGTACTCTGTAAGCATTTCTTGAAATCACTTGCACTAATCATGGTATCATCCTTTATGTAAAAAACTTATTAGCCACACACTTACTATCGGAATTTAAACAACCAAAATTTCAACTTTTACACATTAATTTTTCTAAAGTTTTTGCAACTTCATCTTTTATTTGTTCAATTGAAAGATCATCTACTTTTATATTGTATAAAACTGCCATGTGTACAACATTAAGCCATTCTTGATTAATAGGTGTAAAATACTTATTTTTAGATATAATGTTAGTGAGTACATCTACTTTTTCGTATATCTTATAGCACATTATTTGTGGCATAGAAGATAAAGTTATATCATAGTGAACATCATTTTCATCTACTACCCAAGCATGAGTTATTGGAAGTCCTATACTGGTAACTACTATTCCTTCTGCATATCGTAGTTTATGCAGGTTCTGCATTACAATTCTTTGGGAATTTGCAAAGCATTGTTTAGCTTGTGGTCTAAAATTAGCAGCTTTAATAGATTCTTTAATGTGTTTTGGATGGTGTTTGTAAGGAACAGGACACCACCCATTCTTCATTAACTTATTAAAAACATCGTTCATTACATTGCTTCCTTATCCTGAGAAAACATTGATCTAACTTTTACAGTTGTTTTGCCAGATACAGATGTTTTTGGCAATGTTTCTGCAAACACATCTTTGATATCATCAACTTTATCTTTAATTTTCTTAGAAAGTGTTGTTGCTTTGCCATCAAGTTTTTTAGCAACCACTTTACCCATAGCTAACGCAGCTTTTTCAATAGCTACTGCATCAGAGATGCCAAGTTCGGTTGAATATTGTGCAATAAATTCGTAAAGGGCAACTGAAACAGTTGCAAGTCTTTCGTAATCTTCGCCTTTATTGACAGTTCCCTTAATATCTGCATTAACAATTGCATCATTTTTGTTGTCCACTACTGTGATAGTAAGGTCAACATCATGGCTGCCAGTAGCCAATTTAGTGATTTGTTCTCCAAAAACCTTTTCGATTGCTGCACAGGCTACTTCATTTAACATGATATACTTCCTTTATGTTGTATTACTTAGTTTCCCTATCATACTATCGGAAAGTTATTCGTTTGAATTTCAACTATCTTGCAAAAAATCTTAAATTTTTTAAAAGTATTTTGAAAATCATATAAGTTTATATTTGTCCGCAGGTTAACTAAACGCCTACAGGCAGGCAAGTAAATTTATAAGTACATCCGTGCAGTAAAGTTATAAGTACATCCGTACAATAAAGTTATAAGTACATCCGTGTAATAAGTTTATAAGTACATCCGTGCAAAAATTAAGATTTCAGGTAAGTTTAAAGAAAGATTTTAATATTTCAGGAAGATTTTAAGATGCTTGACAAATATAATTATTCAAATACTCTTGTATATTAGATTGGTTTTGTGATAGGTTAATTACTATAAGTTGATTATGAATAATAACATTGAAGTGAAAATTAAGCAAAATAATAGAAACCCAGAAGATTTGTATTTGGAAAAATACAAAGATATTCTTCTTTCTGGAAAGGCAAAAAAGTGTACTGGTTGTAAATGCATTACTCTTGGTAGATTGCCTGAAGCAGAACTTCTGTGTTATTTTTGCTGGTTAATTGAAAATAATTATATAAGCAATAAGCTTTAATTGAATATTTCTGTTTTTAATAAGGAGAAGGAAAAATGGATACTTTTGAAAACGCTTCCCCACCTCATGAACAACCTGAAAAAGTCCTTGCAAGATGTTGGGAATGCGGTGAAGCTAAAATGTGTTTTGAACATATTGTTTGCTGTACTGGTACTCATTTTCATACCTGTCCTGAATGCAGAGTTATTATTAATCAAGCTCCACAATTTAATATGTGGAGGTAATTGACATATTCTTATATCTGTCTGGCTATAATATAGATCAACATCCCGTCCTTATTACAGGCAGGCTATAATATAAACTTAATAAACTTATACTTTAACCTTAATAGCATCAGGATGTTTGTTTCTCTTTAGGCGTTTAAGGTTTTTGTGTAATTTTATCTCCGACCTTATCTCCGACTTTATCTCCGACTTTATTATTCTTGTGTTAGGAGCTTCCCCTCTTGTGTTAGGAGCTTCCCCTCTTGTGTTAGGAGCTTCCCCTCTTGTGTTAGGAGCTTCCCCTCTTGTGTTAGGAACTTCCCCTCTTGTGTTAGGAGCTTCCCCTTTTTGAAGCTATACCGATGTAAGGGGAGGAGTTCACGCTGTAAGGGGAGGAGTTCACGCTGTAAGGGGAGGAGTTCGCTATTACTGTCAGAAAAGTGCATACTATTTTCTGATTAACTTACAAAGAAACACGAAAGGAACACAATAATCAAATTGTGTTCCTTTAGGTGATGATATGGGGGATGATGATATGGGGATGATGATATGGGGGTGATGATATGGGGGATGATGATATGGGGATGATGATATGGGGATGATGATATGGGGATGATGATATGGGGATGATGATATGGGTAATTATCTTCTTCTCTCTGCTGCATCAAACGACAATTGCCAATCAATATTATCTGCTGCTTTTGCTTTAAGTCTTTCTATTTGAAGTAATTGTGCGTCAACATTAGAAGAATTTACATGATTTTTCATAAATGGTATTAAGTAATTCTTAAGCACATGGTTGTTAACAGTAAGAATAATGATTTCTTCGGCTTTTTTATCATCCATATCAGAATGGTTAGATAACCAGCTTGCCATTTGGGAGCAATTGGTTTTAATGTATTCTATTTTTTCTTCAATGCTTCCATTTCTAGCAAAATTGAAGATTGATTCTATACTTTGCAATTCATTTTGTGCTTTAGAGTTGCCAAATAGATTGTTTAAAAAAGAAAACATTATTATCTCCTTCTTTCTGCTGCATCAAACGACAATTGCCAATCAATATTATCAAGTGATTTTACGGTTGCAATAGAAGCATTTAGCATTTGTTGTTTTTGATAATTGTTTTCACCAGCTTGACTTAAAGAATTAAAAATAGAATTTAATTGGTTGTTTTCAGCTTTGAGACTATAAAACATTTTATCTTCTTCTTCTTTTTGCTTTTTTCTGATTGAGTCTTGTCTACTTTCTTCTCTTAATTCAGCTAAATGTTCTTGAAGTTTTAAATCTCTTTCTTTTCTTCGTAGTTCATTTCGTTTTTGTTCTTCGGTAAATGCTTCATCACTAGCTTGTTTTTTAAGCTTCTTTAATCTAATCTTTTCATCTTTTCTAATTTGTTTTTTTTCTTCTTCTGTCAATGATCTTAATTCACAAGAAGGTTTATTAGGAGTTTCACTTTTCAAAGCAGGGAGTTCTCTTTCCCAAGCAGCAAGCATTTCTTCGGTAGTTGGCATAACAAATCTCCTTTTTGTTTATAATAATATATTAAACAAAAATATTAAGAAAGCAAGTCTTTTTCTTTTAATTTTTCTTCTAATAATATTATTATTTGTTTTAGTCTTAAGATTTCAAGTGATAGTTCGTTTGATTTAGATTCTTGTATAAAAAATTCATTTTCGTTCAATTTTCCTCGTTTCTAAATGCATACAAAAATATTTTATTTGGTGTTTTCCTAAAGTAATTAAGTAATTTAAGTGGGAAATTACCAAATATAGTTGTGTTTTGAAGATAATAAACATCATCTATAAGATTTAAAGTATAATTATAATTTTCAAATTCATAATTAGAAAACACAAGATAAAAAAATTCTTGTTCTTTTGGAAATTTGTTATTTATATGTTTGAGAATAATATCGCTGCCGTTTAGAAATTGTTCTTGTTTTATTTTAAAAACCTCGTCATCAAAAAACCAAAGATCATCATAGAACCAAGGTTCTAAAACTTTCTTTTTTATTCGATAAGGTTTTATTATGAACATCTCCATTCTATATTTATAAATGGCAATAAAAAAACTACTGCAAATTAAATTTTGCAGTAGTTGTTTGTTTTAGAAATTAAACAGCAGGTTTTTCAATGAATCTATTTATATATTCATTTATAGCCTTTATGTTAATTCTTTCTCCGTGGCCTTTCCCAGGACCACCTAAAGGAAGTTGTTTTAAGCAAATTCCTCTTTCGATGTACTTTTTAGCTCTTTGAAAAGCTGACTGTGGTTGTAGTTCCAGTTTTTCTGCAACCTCGTAAATGTTACTGCTTTCCATCCATGCTTTAACGAAATGTTCTGCAACAATACGATCCTTGTATTTCTTGCTTATTTTCTTAGACATGATTAGTCTCCCTCTAACCAAAAATATGATAAACAACGCTTGTTTATCTTTACCTTATTATTATTATTAGATGTTAAAATGGGAAAGTCAACTATTTTTAAAATTTTTATTTAAATTTTTTAATTTAAAATGAAAGAGGGAAGACCACTACACTAGTCTTCCCTCGAATCGTCTGCACTTATATATTAACCACTTTTAGTTAATATATTATATACATGAAGATAAAAATTTTCAAATTATGAGTTATAATTTTCTTCAAATTCTTTTCCATAAGACTTGCTTTGTAAGCAAAGTTTTTCAAGTCTTTGTTTAAAAGCCAATATGTATGGAGGAAAAGATTTTAAACTATTGAAAAGATCATATAGTTTTAAACCACAATCATTATTCATATTGATGTATATGCACTTTCCAACTTTACCAATATGATAAGACTCTGAAACAAAACACTCATTGTTTTTTTCTGTAATAACATCTTCTATATCATTAAGCATCGCATTAATGACAGTATCTGATGTTTGTTTATTAATTTGATCCAATAGTTGCTTTAGGAAAACATCGTTAAATCTAAGGTTAATGCAATCTTTAAACCTATTAATTTGAAACGCAGGAGTTTCAACAAAGTTTTCATTTGAAATAGTGTTCATATTAACACTACCTTTGTATTGCTTTACATTTCTTTGGTGAAATGGTTTTGCTCCATTAAATCCATTGCCACTAAAATTCTTATGCTTGAACATTTTTAAACTCCTATAAAGGTATAACTATTTAATGCAGTCAACATAACTACAAAGTCATTCTATATTGTAATATCGGTTTTCTCAACTACAACATTTCAACTTTATCAAAAAAATAGTAAAGTTAATATCGAAAAAGCACGAATAAGTATGTGAAAGGAGTTTTTTATGAAAAAATTAGTTTTACTATGTGTGTTTATATCAGGATGTGCAGGTGTAAAGAATTCAGTTAACACAGAAGCAAAGACATCCTACTATCCAAATAACACACAAAGTATTGAACGAATAGATTTATCTATTCAAATGAAAAAAGAATGGTAGCTCCCCCTCTTGGACTCGAACCAAGAACCCCGAAATTAACAGTTTCGTGCTCTACCAATTGAGCTAAGGAGGAATAAAACCACATTAATCAATATTAACAATAATTAGCAATATATCAAGTTAATTACATTCTTTAAAATAATATTTTAAATAAATTTTTTGTGTTTACTAAATAAGTTATGACAACCTTCATAACCTTTAGGATAAACACCCATGATAAAGCTTAAATGCCTATTTTGTTATTCCAATTTGACAGGTAAAAAAATAAAATATTGCTCAAAAAACTGCGAAAACAAATATAAAGTAGAAAAAAACAAGATGAATAGACATAAAGAAAAAGCTTTAAAGCCAAAAATTAAATGTCTAGTGTGTAAAACATTTATTCCAGAAGGAAAAAGAAAATTTTGTTCTGCTAATTGTGCTTGCAAATACAAAAACAGAGAAGATAATGGTGCTAGTTCTTATAAAAGCCAGTTAAAAAGAGCTAAAGAAAGAAAATTAATATTAATTAATATGCTTGGTGGCTCATGTCAATCTTGTGGTTATTGTAAAAATTACTCCGTTTTATCTTTTCATCATGTAGATCCAAAACTTAAAAAGTTTGGAATAGACTCTCGTCAATGCTCTAATCGTAGTTGGGAAACTCTATTTGAAGAAGTAGCCAAATGTATCCTCCTTTGTCTTAATTGCCATTCAGAATTACATCATCCACAATGTTCTATTGGGCCAGCAGGGAATCGAACCCTGTCTGCCGAATTATGAGTTCGGAACTCTATCCAATGAGTTACAGGCCCATATTTTAAGTTTATTTAAATTTATGATTTTAAGCAAGAGTATTTCTCTAACTTTATTAAACCTTTATCTAATTCTTTATGATGATTAGGGCACAATGCAACTAAGTTTTTAATATCATTAACATCTTTAATCAATGTTTCCATCGTAAAAGATGCAATGCTTTTAATGTGACAAATCTCAATATAAATAGAATAACCACAAACATAACAGCATTTAGGTTCACCTGATTTCTTATAAACTCTTCTGGCGTGATCTCTTATACCAGCGTGTCTATTAGAACCCTTGCCTCTTAAATAATGTAATCCTAATGTATTTTCACCAATATCTTTTATTTTTGTTATTTTAATAAAACATTTTTTACAATAAGATGCACCAGTTGAAATGTATGTCTCACATCCATCATGGCCACATTTATTAGTAAAGGTTCTTTTTTTAAAGTTTTTATTATTAATCTTGGCAGAACAGCTTGAAGAACAATATACTAATCCACTAGGAGATATTTCTTTTAACCTGCGATTTACTTCTTTATTACAGGAAGAGCAGTTGTAAGTGCCACTTTGGGCGTTTTTTATTTTATCGCTTAAAGAAACATAAGGAACACAATCATAGCAGGATGTCCTATTGCCACATTTAATTCTTTTTCCATTAACTTTAGTATTTACTAAGAATTCCTTATTGCACTTAATACAAATTTTGGTCTTCATAAATTATTTTATGAAGATTAATTAAAAATGCAAATTGAAAAGCTAATGGAGAGACTTGAACTCTCAACTTCAGGTTTACAAAACCTGCACTCTACCAATTGAGTTACACTAGCAATTTTTAGTTTTCTTAACAAATAACACTTTGTTATCATTTTTAAGAAAAAAATGGTCATCATCTTCTTCAAGAAGATTCCATTCTTTATCTAATATAGCATCCGAATTCACAGATATAAATTTAATATCTTCAGTGCAAGTTGAAATTAACACACTAATATCTAAATTGCAAAACATTGTATCTTCCATGATAAACCTCCATAATAAATTTAATATATTTTAAAAACAAAGTCAAGATTGAAGATAGTTAGATGTGTCTGTAGCACCATCATATTCATATATTTTTTTAATTAGCGGTGATGCTATCATACCTTTTTCTTCATTGCCAACAATAATAATTGGTGTGTCACTTGGTAAAGAAGAATCTGAAAACCATTTGAATAATATATTAAATCTTAATATTATCTGACAAAACCACCAAGGTACTATATCTTTTAGTAAGTATGAACCACCTAAATCATATCCGCAATCTAAATAAATTTCTTTAACACTTTCTGTGCAATAGTATTTATTTTCATCATTAAAGTTAAAATCATAACTTGGATCTTCATCTGTAAATCTGATAATTGCATCTTTAAAGTTTAACTCATCAAAAACATTAATATTTTTTAATCTATAAACGCAAAAATCAATCCCCTCCCAATTATCAAACCAATCTAATACTCTTAACTTCCTAGTGCCAAAATCAGAAACATCTATGGCATAGTATTCATCTTTATCAACATACATGATTGTGGCGTGAGAATATTTAGAATTAGTGTACTTCTGTACCCATTTAGCAAAAGGAATTCCAAACGGGCCTTTTACATTAGAAGAATTGAAAACTATATCACCAGTTTTAAGGTTAAGTTTTTTTAAATTATCTAATAATTGCTTACGCTTTTCATAAAGAGGACCTGGCGTAAATACATTTTTTTTAGTCATATGTTGTAATCTACAAAATTAAGGTTTAATAATGATCTTAACCTTTTAACCTCTGCTATTAAATTAACAATATTATCTTTGGCACATAATAAAAAATTAATATTATTTTTAATATCAACTTCAGAATTAGAAAAATCTGCAATTAAAATTGGTTCTAAACTTATCTCTGGCAAACATACTAAAACTTTATCGTCTTTAATATACCATTTGCCTTCAGTAATATTATAAACTGTATCTTCAATTTTTTTAATATCTTCTTCTTTCATATCATAATATACTACTCTCTAAACAATTTTTCTTATCTTTTTGATAAGAACCATCCAACAATCTATCTCCACCACTTAGAAATGAAATAATTACTCTTGGGTCATCTACATTTAACTCTTTTGCTAATAGCAATGCTGGTTCAACCCATTCAACTTTACCACCATTCTCTTGTACATCTCGAAACAATATTTTCTTAATGGTTTCTTCTGTTGGTCTTGGAAAATATATTTTATTCTTACATCTGCTTGCTAACGCACCATCTAATAAATTATTGAACTTATCAGAATCATTGACTGTACAGAAAAACAGTATGTCTATATCTTTCACAATAGTTTCTTTGTGACTTACTTTTCTGATTTCTGATCTTTCATCCAATAGTGACAACCAATTTCTCAGCCAATCTTCATTAGCCTTTTCTACTTCTTCAAGTATTACAATTGGAGGAATTACTGTATTTAAAAATAACTTCTCTATGCCAGCCTTTGTAGTAGTGGTAGCATCTAACTTGAGAACATTATGTTTACCAACAATTTCTTCCAAAGTATTTAGAACACTTGTTTTTCCACAAGCAGGAGGCCCAAATAGAACACAATGTGTCATTCTTTTGCCACCAGAATCAATAGAAGATTTAAGAGATGACAAGACCATCCTTATTTGACTTTCAATGCCGTAATAACGCTTGTAGGGGCTTTCGTTCATTAAATAATTAGCATCTGACAATAACCTATCATCGAAAGTTAATCCTTTCCAAGAATCACACGAAACAATAGGTGTATCAGACTTATCATCCAATCCAGGAATATGAATAGCCATTACTTCTGGATTTCTAAAAAAATCTAATTCAATCTTCTTCACATCCCAACAATTGAATTTGATAGTGTTCTTAAAAATTTTAACAACTTCCTCAAACGACATATCAGTAGCTAAAAACATTTCAATTTTACAAATAAGTAATGTTTCTTGTTCTATAAACACAGGCAATATTAATCTTTTGCTTGCATTTAACTTAAAATCAGAATCAATAGAATCACTAATAATCTTTCCAATGTCTTTTCTATCTTTGAACTCTATAGGCATATATGCCGATAGTTTAATGTAATAATTACTACTCTCTTCACATATAACCCCAGTAAAACATGATTTATCATTGCTGATGATTGTAGGGTTATCAACACTTGTATTAACATAAAAATTATTCATGGTTTTCTCCTGTTGAAATATTATTAGAATTTTTTACATAAAATTCAATAGGAAAATCTAATATTACTATAAATATTATTATGAGATTTAAAGATTTTATAAAAGGTGATACAACTCTTGAACTTCACAAAGAACTAAATCAAAAACTTTGGCGTTGTACTCCATTAGCAAAAGATATTTGTCCACCTGGCAAACTACATCAAGAAATAAAAGATAAACTTATAAGTTTAGCATACTATTGGGCGGAATACGCCAAACTAGATAAGAATATTATAAAAGATATTATCCTTACTGGAGGCAATGCTAATTATAACTATACAAGTAGTTCTGACTTGGATGTTCATTTGTTAATTGATAAAGATAAGATTAAATGTGACAAACTTGTAGATGATTATATTGTTGATAAGAAAAACTTGTGGTCTGCTAACCATAATATAAAAATAAAAGGATATCCAGTTGAAGTATTTGCTCAAGATGTAAATCAGGATACTCCTGCTGATCAAGGCGTTTATTCTTTATTAAAAGATAAATGGATTACTAAACCTAAAAAAGAATTCGTGGATGTTAAATCAAAAAGCTTTAAATTAAAAGTAAAACACTTCGTAGACCAAATTAATTACTTTATTGATAATAAAATTAAAGACTTAGATGCAATTGAAAAATTAAAAGAAAAAATAAGACTTTATAGAATAGCAGGACTTAAACATAAAGGTGAGTATTCTTATGAAAACCTTGTGTTTAAAGAACTTCGTAACCTTGGTTATGTCGATAAACTAAAAGATTATGCAAATAAAGTAATAGACAAAAAGTTTTCTTACGATAATGATTAAATGCTATAATAATATATCCAACTACTGAAAGGATTATTATGAGCATTCTATTACCAGAATCTGATGATTTTAAAATTAATTACAAACCAACTGACTTAGATGAAGAATGTTTCTTCCTTCTTTATCATTTAAGTGTTCAACCAAGTGAAGCAAAAAACCTTGAGACTGAACAACGCAAATGGATGATAGCTAGATTTATGGCTCAAAAAGAAATGGAACAAGAGGCGGTTACTCGTCATCAACTTATTAATCAAATCGGCCCTGATCTTAAAAACTTTAAGTTCTAATGTTAATTAAAGAAGGATAAGCTTATAAACTTATCCTTCTTTATTAAAACTAAAAAAATTATTGAATTCGCTAAAATATTTATTGTTATTATAAATAAACATCCCAAAAAACAAATTACTTTATCTTTATCTACCACCCATACCCACCAATTCCCTGTGTTGCCATACGAAAATAAGGATTGTTAAATGGCATATAACCACTTGGAGTTACATAGTTATTGTAACCATTGTTGTACCAATTATTATTTTGCCCATACAAATATAAGTTGTTATACCCATTATTGTAACCATAGTTGTTATACCCATTATTGTAACCATAGTTGTTAAAACGATAGTTGTACCCATAGTTGTAATTATAACCATTGTTGTAATATCTTACTTGTGGTTGCATAACAAAAAATTGTGCATCAGCAGAATTACTAATCCCTAACAAAACAATCAAACCAATAATAAAAGACTTCATCATAACCTTCTTTCTAAAAAATGTAAAATTACCTTCTTGCTTTCTTCCACTCACGAACAAACTTAACATAAGCAAAATGTTCCATTAATAAAAACCAAAAGAACGCTGCTATACTTAACATAACACTAAATGTAAAAAATAATGTAAGTAAAGCAGGCATGATATCATAAAGATATATTAACATAAATCTCCTAATCCTCAACATCTTCAGTATCTTTATATTTAATACTGTCAATATTATCTACTTCAACATCATCTCTTTCACCAAGATAAACTGGCTGAATTAAACTTCCACCAGCAAAAGCATAAAGATATTTAACTTCTATATGCTTTCCTATAGTTGGAATTTCATAATTAACTGGAATAGTAACATTGCCAACTGAAACAAGATTACCATCTTTCATCAAACTAATACCAACACTTCTCTTATTGCTTACACTAGAAACAATACAAGTGCAAGACTCACAAAACTTAAATTTCAAGTAGTCACCACCACTTGCTGGCCTACCTACATGGTAACTAGCACTCTTACGCTTAAATACTACACCTTCTTTTGCTTTTGAATCATTAAACAACTTTTCTTTTTCTTCTTTTTTACCATAAGCCTTTACAAGCTTGATACATTCTTTTTTATTAAAATAAAGCCTAAAAAACTCAGCCAATAAGCTGTATCGTCTTTCAAAACTTTCTTCTCTTAAATCTACATCCATGCTAAGGATATCGAAAACATAAAAAGTTTCACCAATAAGTTCACCATCAAGGAAACAGTTTGGCGGTAAATCTTCAAAACTTTCAAATAATGTTTTTATTTCTTCACTTACTGGAACTTCTTTACCTTTTCGATTATAACCCTTAAAGTTAGAACCAAATGGAAGTCCTTCAAATTCTAGCATATACCTAACACCATCCATCTTCTCTTGTATCATCCAATCATTATCGTTTATAAGATTATGTGCTTGTTCTTCCTTTATAGCATTAAGCAATACACATTTACTTACTGCTACTTCTTCTGTTTTAATTACTGGTATAACTTTAGATGGTTCACTAGATTCATTTTTTTCTATAACAGAAATTATACTGCCTTTATATCCTTTATTCATTTTTTCTTGAACTAGCTTGTCGAAAATTCTGTTTGCTGTAGAGAAATCAACAGGTTCATTTGTTTTAGTTCCAGTCTGTAAAGCATTGCCCCTTCTTCCAAAGGCAAAGTTTACAACACACTTATCATTTTCTACTCTTTCTAAAGAAACATAGTAAACCTTATCGCTGCTGCCTTCTTTGAAAGATAGAGCAGTTTCCTTAACTACATAATTTGCACAAGCACTAGACATATCCATTCTCCTTAATTAATAATACTAATGATTACAGAAACTAACGCAACACAAAAAGTAATAGGTAAAACTACAGAAATGTAGATTACGCAAAACCCAAAAAACAAATCTTGTAACATCTGTCTACCTTTATATCGGAAATAAAAATAGTAAAATTTCAACTATTCTGCTTTTTTAAGTAGTTCTTCTCTAAGAATCTTTATATCGTCAGGTGCAATTATAACTAACCTAACAGAGTTTCTTCCAACCTCTATTACTTTTACAAAAGCATCGCCAATATAAAAACCTTCACCATTTTTACGCTTCAAAACCAATCCTGATTGCTTATCCATTTCATATCCTCCTTGAATAGAATTTAAAACTACTTGGCCTTCTTAACTTTCCTTAAATCTGATAAAGACTTTTCTGTTTTGATAATACCATAATCTGGCTTGAAGTTAATTTCTTCTTCTCCAAGTTCTTCCCAAGTTGTCTCTGGTACTTCAACATTGATTTTAATAACTCCTTCTTTAAAATCAATTTGAATTGATCCTCTTGAACCCTCATTGTTAAAATCTGCCCTGCCATCTTCTTCTATAATCTTCCAAAATAAATCGTCTATATCAAAACCAATAGCACTTATACCACCTTCAAAGGTTGAAAAAGTACCAGCAGACCATGTTAAAATATTGTGATTATAGAAATCTGAAAAACTATCACCACTACCTTCAAATTGAACACTTATACTACTAATAGTTGGGTGTGCTTGTTTGATTTTCTTTATACCTAAAACTATTTCTTTGTCAGTCATGTTTAAATTCCTTTAGTAAAAACTTATAGTTCGCTGAAAGTATACACTCTTTCTTCGATTGAAACCTTTTCACATATAGTCTTTTCTTTAGTCTTTGGAATATCACCAATAGCATTGTTCATCCAGTTTTTCAATTCCATTTCTGATAAGTAATCCATTACATTAGGGAAAAACTTAAATCTAAAATCCTCATTGATATGCTGTTCACATATTCTGTATATGCTTACAACTTTACCATCAGAATTAGTAATTGTTTTCCCAAAGATTACTTCCATGACCTCATGTATCCAGAAATGGTTATGGGTCAATGCTCTATGGCGATTATCACCACAGTATTTCTTTGAACAATCCATTTTTTCATGGATTGCAAAGTAATCTTCTGTCTTACCACCAAACTTTTTAACGCTTGATAAAGCATGAACAAGTGGTTCTGCCATGATTAGTTTCCTCCTACTACTATATCGGAAACAATTTGAGTAAAGTTTTAACTATTTAATATTTATTTTGCTTTTTTTAAGTTCTTATGCTTTTTTAAGTCAATTTTAGATTCTCCAAGGTCAGTCCAACTTGCTACTTCAACATTAACTTTAATAAACCCTTCCTTAAAATCAATTAAAATTGATCCTCTTGAATCCTCATTACTGAAACCTGCTCTGTTATCTACAAACATAATTTCTACAAGCAAATTCGTCATATCAGCACTATATCTTATAGCTTTAATTTCATCTTTGGATAGGGATACAGTACCAGAAGACCATTCTAAACCAAAATGCTTGGTAACATTCGAGAATTCCTCACCTTTTGCTTCAAACTCACAATGTATACTTTTAATATTTGGGTATGATTTTCTAAACTTCGACATGAGTGATAATATTTTCCTGTTAGCCATGATTAGTTTCCTTTTGTTAGCCATGATTAGTTTCCTCCTACTACTATATCGGAAACGCCATGAGCAAAATTTCAACTATGTAATTAATATTTAAACTTTTTAACTTTTTCTTTTTTCTTCTGAGCATTATTAAAAGAAGTGTACAAATTTTCACATACGCCTAATGACTTAAGCAACTTCATGTTTTTTTCATTAGTGCAAAATTCAACATTCTTAGAAAAGAACAATTCCATGAATTCACTATCTCTAACAACACCTTCAAAGTATTGCTTTAATCTATCGTATTTTTTAAAAGTTTTTAAGAAATGAGGAAACAATAATACTATGTGACACATATTTTCATGCGTAATAATACTAGGGAAATTAGCAATAAACTTAAAGATATCTTTACATCTTAGTTTGATAAACTTATCTTCATCCATTTTTTCTATTATTCTAATTCCACCTTTCTTTACGCCAACCACATGGTTGTACTGCATGCTTTGGTTAAACTTATAATCTAATGTTGCAAAGAAATAGCTAATTGCAGTGCTTTCTTTCATAGGCAGGAGAATTTCAAAACTCCACGGTATTCTCTTTAAGTAATTCTTTATATAAGTTTCAATTTGCAGAGGGCACATCTGAATAATATGCTGATTATTAATGCAATGATTAATACTTATCTTCTGCATCCATTCACGCAACACAGGTTCATCTTTAATGAACAAGTAATCCATTACAGATTGTGGAACCGATTTCAAATAGATTATATTGTCTAAGTTTTTCTTTGCTAAAAATAAAGCATTTTCTTCTGTTAAATTTATATGCTTTAACATGTCTAATGCATTGTTTCTTTTTTCCCAATTAGTTTCAGTATTGAATTTTTTAATAAACAATTTTTGTCTATCGAAAGTATTGTATTTTTCTATGAATGCATGTATTTCTTTGCAGGCTTCATCTTTGTCTTTTTGATAAGAAAGAAGTTCAAGTTTATCCAGCTGACACTTTTCATATGTTGTTAAAATATCATAATATTCTATAATTTTATCATAAGAATCATAATCTTCAATACCATCAAGGTTTAGATAAACACTTCCTTCTGTGTACCTGGCATTGTATAAATCATCTGATCCTCTTAAATATAACATGTAACTCCTTATTAACTGTCCCATCCTTCATAATATTTAGATTCTTCAATCTCGATATTATAACTGATGTTTAACTCTCCTATTTCAGGAGTATAAACTTCACCCGTCTTAAAGACAGGTAAAATCTTTACTTCTTCTCCTGTTAATAAAGTTATATAGCTTTCACCAATACTTGTATATTGATTGGTAGTTATAAAACCAGTTATAGTGAATTTAATGCTCATAAACTTATACTAGTTATACCACGAAGAATCTGCGTCTTGTTTTGGAATTCTACGCTTTCTTTGCTTAGCTTCTGAAAGTTCTCTCATCTTTTCAGCAAACTTATATGTGGCGTGTTGAATACATCGCAAAGACTTTTCGAAAATCATTTTTATGTCTTGTGCAGAAGTTAGTAACATTTCAACACTTGCGTGTGTTTCCATATCACTAGTTGTAATCTTTATAAGCTTTATTTCATGATTTAACTGAGAACTTGCAAGTAACACTTGGTCAAGCTCAGTTTCAGATTCTATTTCCCAGAAATTAGGAAGTACAAGTCTAAAGAAACTTTCATCCGTATCATCAACTAATATTGCAAGACTCATGCTTTCACACTTGAATACTATATCTCCTTCTTTATCAACCTTAACTTGGTAACCCTGTTCTTTCAAATATTCAAGTATGATCTTTTCTCTTTCTCTCATGATATCTATTCCTTTAAAAGGTTGATTGTAAGTTTACTGTATTGAATATGTCTTGCAAAAATTGCAGGTCTTGAACTGATAATGTTTTATTAGATTTAACATATTCTGCTATCAAATTTACTAATAAAATTACTTTTTCTGGGACATCCGTGCTCTCACCTTCTTCATCAGTAGGCCCGTTGATAATCATATTGCCAACAATGACATCAAATAAATCTTCTTGGCTTAAACTTTTATTAATAAACTTATTTAATATGCTGATATCTTCTGAAGATCCAAGTATGTAAACTGCAGTCCCAATAATGTTTAATGGAAGTTTATCTAACTTTCCTTCTTCATTAACAAGACCAGTACAATTTGCAAATCTGGGGAAATAAATTCCTTCAATATATCCTCCTACTGTATCTTGCAATGATTGCAACCCATCCAATTGTTTTAATTCTACTTCACCATTAACATTTATAACTATAGCTTTAGACATTTTAAATTTCCTTTTTATAACTTTGAAATAAGCTCAATAGCTTCTTTTATCTTTTTTTCATCACCACTTTTTTTTGCATCGAATAGTGCTAGAAACGCAGTATTTGTTTCTAGTAACTCTGCTCCAGTAAAAGAAACTTGTTTGTCTCCCATGTTAAGCTTGTATACTTTTTCAGGGATTATTTTGTCTTCTAAAGCACCAGTTCTCATTTTTTCGATTGATTCTTCTAAAAACTTATCATTCATCTTACATTCTCCTTGTTAATTTACAATGAAATTAAAAACACTAACAAACAAACTAAGCATTACTATTAACAAAATAGCAGATGCAATCAACCACTTAAACTTAGATGGTTGCACAATGACTTCTTCGTCTTCCCACTTTACGATGTTGCATATTTTAGGTAGATGCCTATTTGTCTGCTCCTCTGGTATATAACTTATGCTTCCACCTTCTTCGTATATCATCGTTGGGAAACCACCCTCAAGTGCAGCATTGTAGATATTGGCCTCTCTACATCTAATAATCTTTTTACATCTAGGGCATTTTACATCGCAATATTTCTTTGTGTTGTTTTCATCCATTTCTTGTCCTTCAATGTCTTCCCAAGAAACAACATCTCTCCACTTCATCCAGCACTCGCAATCAAAAATTCGTTCTATTATTTTTCTTTTTTCTTCACCATTAAAGAAACTAATTAATCTATCTTTATATTCACCAGTAGCTAAAATCTTCAGTTCGTTTTTCTTACGCATTTCAATCTCTTTGGTTAGAATTTAGTTTTTTTGTTAATTTTTACACCAGAAAGATTAGCACCTTCTAGATTAGCCCCTTTTAGATTAGCACCTTCTAGATTAGCACCTTCTAAATTAGCCCCCTCCAGCCACGCATCAGAGAGATCAGCACCTTTAAGATTTGCACCTTTAAGGTTCGCACCAAAAAGACTAGCACTAGATAGATCAGCTTTTTCTAAATTTGTACCAGAAAAATTCATCTGCATAAGATCATGTTCAGAGAGATCAGCATTTTTAAGATTTGCACCTTTAATATTACCCCTACCTAATGTTAATTTTCCTCCATATCCATAAACAACACGGCAACTATTAATAACTTTGCCACTTCTGTTCTCAATATACATCGGGTTAACAATCATCTTAAATTTCCTTTTTAAGTCTCAGTTAAAACACATTTTAAAAAATACAAGCTGGAGTAACATACTTTAATATTTGCCCAGAATAAAATTTCTGTTACACCAGATTGTTCACTTGAAAATCACTTTACTTGACGCACAGAAATAATAGTTATTTTATCTTTTCCATACTGTGCTTCTATAATGTTCCTAGCAGCACTTGATGAACTTGCCTTAACAATCTCGCTACTACGAGTATAAGGTTTTTTAATTGAAAAGGAAACCTCATATTCATGTAATTCTACAAATTTAACATAAGCAGGCATGTCAAACATTTATATACTCCTTAATCAAGCACCCATTCTTCAATCATTTCTTCCTTGGAATCAAATGTTTCACACGCAGAAAAATTAAATTTACTTCCAAGTTGATTAACTCCAACAATAAACTTATCGTTTACCTCGCCTAAGAAAATTGCAAAATTATCATTAGGGTCACCTTCAAATAAGTTTCCATTCTTACGCTTTAAACATAAACCGATTGTTTCATCATCACCATAATCTTTATTACTTGTTGGGATTCTCTTATCACCAAACGCAGGTGTGTTTTCAAGAGCTTCATACGCCACATTAGGACTTAGTCTAGTTTTCATAAACAATCTCCTTATTAATGTTTTAAAAGATCAATAGGTTCGCCATTTAACACATGAGCCAAAGCTAAAGCTTCATTATTATCTTTAATATCATCATACCTTTTATCAAACTCTTCATCAATTTCCTGCTTACTTAAATCGGCATAAGGTTTATATCTTTCTCCCATTAGAATATCAGATATAAGTTTATAATCTTTTTCAGAAATAGATTCTTTGATTTCAAGTATATCCTCTCCCATCATAAGGGCAATCTTCTCTTTACTGGTAAACTTTTTCATAAATAATCTCCTTGTATTCTTCGGACTTCTTCAGTAAGCTTCTTCACTTCATCACGCAGTTTTTGCAACTCAGCTTCATTTTGCTTTATTGCAAGTGCTGCAAGATCATCTCTGTTTAACTTTATAAGATTGTTGAACTCTTCTTCACTTATCATTTTTATTCTCCTTTATTAATTCTATTCCACAATATTTACCAATGATTGATGAGCGAGCATAGATTTCATGTTCATCTTCCATAACATCATGGTTTTTCCATACCAAGGCATTACCTTGTTTTTGGAAAATGTGATTAGTTGCAGGTGCTATCCAGTTGCCACCTTCTTTTAAGAAATCGAAAACTTCCTTTAACCACTTAACATGATATTCTTCTGGTATCCATTCTACTAAAGCTACCATGATAATTTCTCCTGTTTAAATGTTTCACTCTTACTCTACTACTATATCGGTTTAAGGCGTTTCAAAATTTCAACTTCTTAAAAAACTTTTTGATTTAAATCTTTGCATCAAATAAGTTTATCAATGTCTGCCTTTTCATAAAACCATTGGCCTTGTGAATTGGCATACATACTAAGTGTATCAAGTAGAGGCTTGCTCCCCCGCTTCAACCCCTTCACTTTCTTTTCGTAAATCAACTCCACTTGGTTTCCTTCTTTGTCTTTTAGGTCTGGCACTTCCATTGTTCAATATTCCTTTGTAAGTTTCATTGTTTACAATATCTGGATAAAGTCTTTCTAACTCAGGCCATGGTTTACCAAAAAATACATTCTTAGCATAATTTAAAATACGATTATTAATAAACTCATTTAATGTTTCTTCACTTCTTGTTATCTCAGAAGGTATTGTTTGACAAAGATTCTGATGTGATCTTATCATGTGAGAAAAACTATACATAAGATCATCTTCTATTGTTTTAATACGCCTGCCTGTGTACCGAGAATAATCCATTGATAATTGAAAACTTTTAGCTAAGAACTTTTCTGCTTTTGCAATTCTTTTTATCTTATTATCTGGAGAGATATCCGATAAATGCTTTAAATACTTTGTAACTATATTTAAATCAGTATTTCTACCAAAAATACTATACTCAGCTTCTATAAACCTTTTCTTGGTCAATATTGCATACTCTACAGCAACATCTGACCTTGTACATAAAACTTTCTCTGCTGTCAAACATTCTCCTTGTATAACATCACGCACATAATGCCAAGCTTCAAAAATAGAACAAATATTAAAGAAGTTTTCTTCTGCTTCTAAACATCTTTCTCCCAAATGATGAAGACAGTATTGAAGCATTGTAGTAGAATCTTGCTTTATAATGTCTTCAAATCCTTTAATCCTTTCTTTCTTTGGCACAACTTTTAAATACTTTAAAATACAAGATGACCTATTAAATTTAACTAGCACATCCTCAAATTCTAAACTTCTAATATTTCTCTTAACGAAAAATTCAACTAAATTAGTAACAGAAGAATTAAGAATAGCAAACTTATAACCTTCTTCAAAGCTAGTTGGTTCATTTAATGAATCAATATACTCAAAAGGCATATTAGTATCAAAATCTAAAACATTTGTTGTTAAAAATGAATTGTTAAAATTATCCATGTCTTTTTTAATGTTCTCTTCAAATTCACCAAACCTTTCTCCCTTTAATATGTTTTTAGTATATTCAATTGCACATTCACCATATAGGCTAAATAAATTTCTCAGCTTAACATTATCTGGAATATTAAATTGCACAACATAACGATCAACGCCTTTCATCAAAGTTTTGTCATACCTTCTAGGATTTACCAAAGGCTCAAATAAATAATCTTCTAAATCTTCTTTGCGAAAATTAAAATGACAACAATATTTTAATGCCATTCCTTTATCTGTAAAAATACTTGGTTCACCTAAAGTAAATCTTTTGTTAGAATGTATAGCATAATCGTAACTTGCATAAACATCTTTAGATATTATTATTTCTCCATCTGGTATTTCACTTTCTCTAAATGTTTTTAAATAATGCAATGTAGATGCAGCATCCTTGAAAATTATTTTTTCCCAAGCTTTAAACCTCATTCTAAATCTACTAGATAAATTTACTAAGTTATCACAGGTATGTTTTGTGTATTTGCTACTTCCCAATATGTTAATTAAATAATTATACTTTGAAAAGTTCTTTAAAAGTTCTTCTCTTGAAATTGCATTAATTCGATTGTATGCAAATGAAACTTCTTGATCTTCAACCATTTTGCATTTGTCGATAAAAGCTTTTCTTGGATCTATATAAGCTTCAACACCAATGCTTTGTAGAACTTCATTTTGCAAAACTTGAAAACTATCCATTTTAATATCCCTTTAAAACTTATAGTATGGATTCCTATTGTTACACTATTGAATTCATTCTATTTTGTCAAATAGAAATTTTATAAAAAAGTATAATCTGAGATAAGAAAGGTATTACATCACATAGTATAACATCGTACTGTGCTGGTTTATATTCCCTCTTATTACCTAACCACTCAAAGAAAAACCAACCCTGCATATCTATGGCTATAAAAGTTGTTAAACTTATACCTAACATAAGTTCATAAAATACTAAAACTAAACAAATAGAAGAAAGAACCATACGCATAAAGTGAACCATGACATACATCCTTGTTATTTACTAGAGTTATCCTTGACACTAGTTATATTATCGAACTACTATAAACTTTTCTTTAGCTTTTTATTTGCAAATGCAGAAAAATCTATTGGGGGCTTTTCAACTTCGTCTGGAAATAATTGTATAAATAATTGTTCAACCATTTCCTTTTTATATTCATCTATCACACCTAGCATATCCTCGAATTCAAGTTCTATTTGTGAGGCTGTTAGATTATTGTATTGTGTCCAATAATCACCAAATAAAATAGAACATATAAATTCATAATCATTATTATTAATTTCATCTTTTAATTCTATAATATCTCTACAAACTAAATAAGATGATTTCTGACTTCTGTTTAATCGTTTGCTATCTATACTCATTGTTAATCCTTTTAGCTACCATAGAAACTTTTGTCTTCTTCGTCTTCTAATGCTTCTAAATCATTTTCTGTCTTTTCTGAAAACTCTTCAATCTGTTCCATAACTGATTTACCAGATACAGTAATTGAAGTGTTAGTTGAATTAGCTAAATCTTTAATTGTAAATTTAATTACATTACCTGTGCTTATATGTGTAATCCTTAATTCTGGTTGTTCTATATCAATAATCCATTCATAAAGATATTCAACAAACATATTGCCAACAGTTTCTTTTAAACTTATCTGTTTTTCAATTTCTTCATCATCAAATCCTTTGTAGTTTCCAGTATCAGGATTATATTCATTAAAAGTATAAAGAGAACCACAGTAAGTGCCACCTCTAATGCTATGATAAGAATCATATGATCTGAAACTATAATAGGATTCTAAGTAATCTATTTTAAACTTACGAGGAGTCTTTTTATCACCTATATTAGATAATAATTTCATCTCTGCTATTATTCGGTACATTTGGTTTGATGGATATCCATCAAATTGTAAATATTGTCCAACATAACCTCCCGCAGCTTGCGGGAATAAGTGCATTGATCTTGTACCCATAACTATTCTCCTTAATATTTAAAAAACTTTGGCCTTGGCCTTGGTAGTCCATTTGGTTTTATTTTGTAATAAGTCTCATTTACATAATCTAAGTCATCTTCTTCATCAACTAAATCTATAGAACCCATAATAGGGTTATACACATGATCACCAATGAAAATTTCATCAGCAGAAAGAGTGTATCTTACTCCATTAAGCCACACATCTTTCATACTTCCACCTTGCTTTTTTCAAGCTTTGAAAGTTCTTCCTTTACTACATCAACACAATCATCTAATGTTAGCTTGCTCATGTCAAAGATATCACAAGCTACAAGCTTAATATCTTTGGAAAACAAAACAGGTTGTTGTAATGGATTTTTCTTAAGTAGTGATAACTTATAAGCTAAAACTAACTTTAGATATTTCTTCCATTTAGCTAAAGGAACTGAATAGATTCCATCTTCTGCATATATAAATTTATAATTATTCAAGTTCATAACCTACTCCTTTATAAGTTTAAAAACATTTGTATTTCTGTAGTTTCAATCCACTTGAAACCATCTGGCAATTTGTTTATATCAATATCACCCTTGTAATTACTCGGCCCTGCCAAGGCCAATACTGTACTGAAGAACTGATCAAAAAAGTAAATTGATAAACCATCTTTGGTTTTAAACTCAGTTTCTTCCAAACCATATGCACTATTATTCATCGTAACCTCCTTGTTAAAATAAAAACACTTAGTTAAATGCTGCCATTGATTTTTCAAACATATTAGAAAATCTTCCAGCAAAATTTACTTTATCTTCTTTTTTAGTTGAACCAAATATTTCCCATTTACCAAGTGAAGCCTTGTCTCCTTCTCTAATAATATTAGCCTTATGCAACACTTCTTCACTCATAGATGAATATTGCATAAACAATATTTCTTCACGCTGTGGATGATCAGCTAAACTACCATATTCGTCATATTGCTTTTGTACACTTTCATCTTTCTTTAATGATACTGTCCAACTTTCACTAATGAACAAATATTCACTAATCTTACCTATTTGAATTAAGTGTTTGATTCCTCGCATAATCTGATCTTTATCATCATTATTGCTAAAGCTAACTGGCAAAATCTTTACTTCTTTACCATCAGAAAGGAAAAACATAGGTGCAACATTTCCTTCTTCCTCTAAGTTTGCCAATGCAGTTTTCTTAATTTGCTCAATAGAATTTAAAATAATACTCATTGTTTAATTCCTTATATTGCTTCTAAGACTGTTCCAGCATCATCTAACAGCTTAACACTTACAATAGCGTTAAGATTATAACTTCTGTAGATTGCTTTCTTTACAATTCCAACTTGTTTCTTTGGTTCTTTTGGCTTTACCAACCAAGGTGATAAAACCTTCATGCTTATCGGGTCGCCTGTGTTTGTGTCTAAATATACTGTTTCTATATTCGATTCCACAATACATGGCAAGTAAATCTCACCATTGTTCTCTACAAAGGGTGTTCCAACCACTTTAATGCCCCATTTACGAGGTGAAAGTTTATAATCGGCTTCGTACCCTTCTGCAACTTGATTTGCTTCAATTTCGGCCTTTAAATCAAGATTACAACCAACCTTAACCCTTCTCTTAGTCATTTTAACGACCTCAAAAGGGCAACCACCTTTGGTCTTTGGTTCTGTAACTGTGTCAATCTCTAGGACTTCTACATTTTTTATAGACTTGAAAAAGCTATAAATATCTGGTTCGGATGCTTCAATCTTTCTAAGTGTCATATTAGACCTCCTATAGTTTATTCGGTATCAGTTACACCAAAATTTCAACTTTCTAAAAAATATTTTTATTTATAAATCATTATTTTCAGAACAAGAAATAATGTCATTAAGCATTGCAGCAATCATTGCATCAATTTGTTCTTCTGGAAAATCATCTATATTCCTTTTCTCAATTTCATTAGATATCAGTTCCCTTAAAGATGCTTTTAGTTTTTCAAGGTCTTTAGTTTTCTTATATTCTTTAACAATTGATTTAGTAATAGGAATCTTAATATAACCAGAATCGTTTGTTTCAAACTTATCTTCATATTTTGAAATACAGAAAGACATAAGCTTATTCATAAAGTTCATCATAACAAAGCTAAACTTTATATTGCTTCTATTATCTTCATCATTTATAAAATCGAAATCAACATTGTTTTCTTTTGCCTGTTCGATGAAGTTATCAACTGTTTCATCTCCACTATCATTTCCATTTTCAAGATTATTGAATACACCTTCCATAGCGTTGTGTATTTTCTTGAAATAACCTTTTAATTCTTTTACTTTATGAGGTAAATCATTATTGGTGATAATATCTTCATCGCCAAATGAACGATATAGAACACCATCTACTAATCTTACCAGAGTTGAAATTGTTTTATCGCTATGATCCCCATTTGCGATATCTTTGATTTTAGGGGTAACTACATCTGCCAATTGCTGCGATACTTCTTCAAGCTTCATCTTACACTCATCCTTTTGTAAAGATATTCTATTTAATGTTCTTGCCACTACTCCTTATTCGGTTTTAATCATATCAAAGTTTCAACTTTATCAAAAAGAATATTGATTTTTTTTTCTAAAATCTCCTTAAACCATTTATAAATCAAACCTTACATCAAATTAATATTTAAAAAATGAAGGCTTTGGAAATAACTTCATGTATCTATTATGTAAATCTTTATCTTTAACTATTTCCTTTTCGCCTAATTTAAAAGGTGCGTTTAAAACTTCTTTTGCATAAAGATAAGAATCATCTATACTTTCAGCTATTGCATTTTCACCTAATTTAAAAGGTGCTTGTAAAACATTTAAAGCATAATGATAAGAATAATGTCCACTTGTAGCTATTGCAGCTTCACCTAATGGAAAAGGTGCGTTTAAAATATCTCTTGCATAATAATAAGAATACTTTGCACTTGTAGCTATTTCCTTTTCGCCTAATGGAAAAGGTTCTCTTAAAACATTTTCCGCATAAAGATAAGAAAATTCTGCATCTTTAGATATTTCAGCTTCGCCTTCTGGAAAAGATGTGTATAAAACTTCTCTTGCGTAACAATAAGAAAACTCTGCATCTTTAACTATCGCAGGTTCACCTAATGGAAAAGGTGCTTGTAAAACATTTAAAGCATAATGATAAGAATCAAATGTACTATTGGCTATCGCAGGTTCGCCTAATGGAAAAGGTGCTTGTAAAACATCTCTTGCATAACAATAAGAATAAGCTGCATCTGTAGCTATCACAGCTTCACCTTCTGGAAAAGGTGCTTGTAAAACATTTAAAGCATATTCATAAGCTTCTTTTGCGTTCATAAACTTATCCTTAATATGTAAAAAATGCTGGTTTTGGTTTAGGTGGAAATAACTTTTTGTATTGTTTATGGATAATTTTATTTTCAGATATCACCTTTTCGCCTAGCGGAAAAGGTGCTTTAAGTATATCTTTTGCATACTTAAAAGAACCAACTAGACTCTCAGCTATAGCCTTTTCACCTAGCGGAAAAGGTGCTTTTAAAAGATATTCTGCGTAATGATAAGAATAAGTTGAATGTGTAGCTATCGCAGGTTCACCTAATGGAAAAGGTGCATTTAAAACATATAGTGCATAATGATAAGAATATTGTGCATCTGTAGCTATCGCAGCTTCACCTAATGGAAAAGCTGCTTTTAATACATCTCTTGCATAAGCAAGAGAATAAGCTGCATCTTTAGCTATTGCAGCTTCACCTTCTGGAAAAGCTGCTTTTAAAACATTATAAGCATGATTATAAGCTTCTTGTGCTGTCATAAACTTATCCTTAATATTTAAAAAATGCTGGTCTTGGTTTTTTTGGAAATAACTCTTTATATTTATTTTGCATAAATTCAGTTCCCATTTTAAATATTATGCGTTCACCTAATGGAAAAGGTGCTTTTAAAACATATCGTGCATAATCGAAGGAAGATA
>Ga0214919_10000132_pt1 | contig 118150 bp, 113 predicted proteins | sample LL1503_MetaG_FD_177994 | JGI IMG/M metagenome (GOLD analysis project Ga0214919, IMG submission 177994) | Freshwater microbial communities from Lake Lanier, Atlanta, Georgia, United States - LL-1503 | ecosystem: Environmental > Aquatic > Freshwater > Lake | place: USA: Georgia | collected...
GCATTGCTTGATTAGCATCAGCACCAGCAGCAATAAGAGCTCTAACAATCTCAGCATGTCCATTTTGAGCGGCAGACATTAAAGCGGTCTGTCTACTATGCGGCGTTGCTTGATCAGCATCAGCACCAGCACGGATAAGAGCTGCGACAATTTCAAGATGTCCCTTTTGAGCGGCAAGCATTAAAGCGGTCCATCCCCTGGGATCTGCTTTATGGATATCAGCACCAGCATCCATGAGTGTTTTGACAATCTGAGTATGTCCATTTTGAGCCGCTTTTATTAAAGCAGTCGATCCATCAGACATTGCTTGATTAGCATCAGCACCAGCACGGATAAGAGCTGCGACAATTTCAAGATGTCCATTTTCAGCAGCAAACGTTAAAGCGGTCCGTCCATCATTCGTTGCTCGATTAGCATCAGCACCAGCCTCCAGTAGGGGCGATACGGTCCCAGCCTGTCCATGTATAGCAGCAAACATTAAAGAACTTAATCCATTTTTATCTGCCTTATTAACACTGGCGCCAGCAGCAATAAGAGCCTGGACAGTCTTAATATTTCCATTGCGGCAAGCTTGATGTAAAAGGCTCTCCCCTGAATCCTTTTGTATAAAATCCACGTCTTTTGCAGTCCAAAACACCCCTGACTGTTCAATTAGAGCCTCTAACTCAGAAGCTTCTGCATTCCCCATTGCAGCGGCATTGACATAAGTGGTTCCATTTTCGCCATCAAAGAAAAGACCAGATCTTATTTTTTCAGCGAATAAAGTAAGACCTGCTTCTTCAGTATTAAAAACATGAAGCTGCTGATTGGCGTCAAAAAAATGCCACTGATGACTCTCTGGGTGATAATTTATGGAAATAGCATGACCATTAAAATCGAGCAGTACTGAAATAGGCTTCTTAGGATCTGTATCCGATTTTTCTTGTATAACGCTCAACCATGAAACAATGTCGGTGGCAGTATTAAATTTCATAAGATGTTGTTTAGAAATATTGGCCTCAACGCCCTTTGGTGCAAACAGCATTAAGAACTCTTTGTTAAGCGCCTTATATTGAGATGTTTGATACTGCGGCATAACTTTTTCAAATTTTGCCGGACTTTGAAGCAAGGCCAAATTAGTGATCCAGAGTTTTAATTCAAAGAGTTCTTTTTCTTCCAGGCTTATTGAGCCTTTTCCTTCAGGTTCCCTTATCCCCCTGTCGAAGGCTTCTTGATAATTTTGGACCCTAGGGAAAAGTGTGGTGTTTTGAATAATGCCTTGAATTTTTGCCTCAGCCGCTTTGATCTTTCTAAGCAAATTTTTGGTTGGTTGCTTGAACAAATCCAATCTTCTTAAAAAACTAGTCAGGCGGGCATCTGGGGCCAAACCTGCCATGGCAGAGACCAAGGCAAACCCCTGACACATCCCTGGTTCATGGACGGTAAGGCCAAGTGCTTTTCCAAGCTGGATGATGGGTTGCTGATAAGACCGAGGCAAAGACCTGATATCAGGAGGCGTGCCCAAAGGGGGTTCACGATCTGAGCTTCCAGCTCCAGCTCCGCTCATGACCATGCTCCAAATGTGATTGTTTGGATAATTTTATGTTGTTTATTGTTAATAAAATATTATGTTGTTTATTGTTAATAAAATATTTATTAGGTTTCTGCTGTCTCCAGCCAGACACTTTTGTTAGCCTTTGCGGTTTTGAAGTTTTGGCTTATTGGCAGTAACACGTATGAAAAAAATTGGCTTATTTCCAGGAACGTTTGACCCCATGACGCTGGGGCATTTGGATATTATTAAAAGATCTTTAGGTTTATTCGATGAGCTTATTATTGGCGTGGTCGAATCGAAGACCCATAAAAAAAGCTCCAGTAAAAATATTGGCTTAAGCTCAGAATTTAGGGTTGAGCTGATTTCTAGTTTGATTAAACAAGAGGGCCTAGAAAGTAAAATAAAAATCAAAGTATTTTCTGGTTTATTAATTAATTTCGCTCAAGAACAAAAAGTAAATTATTTAGTTCGAGGTTTAAGATCAAATTTAGATTTTGAATATGAAAAATTATTAGAGGGTGTGAATAAAAATTTAGCCTTTGGATTAAATTTAAATCTAGAAACTATTTTTTTAATGACGGATTCTAAGCTGGCTCATATTAGTTCCAGCTTGGTTCGTGAAGTTGCTAGATTAGACGGCGATATCTCTAGTTTTATGCCAAAGATGCCAGAGAAATTATTACAAGAATTAATTGAAAATTTAAAAATTTAAAAATTATAAAAAATAAATTTAAACAGGAGTGTTTCATGGCTCTGAAAATTACTGACGCTTGTATTAATTGCGATGTCTGTGAGCCGGAGTGTCCCAATGGGGCGATTACTCAGGGCATAGATATTTATGAAATTAATCCAGATTTATGTACAGAATGTGTGGGGCATTATGAGAATTCCCAGTGCACCGAAGTCTGTCCGGTCGAATGTATTATTGAAAATGAAAATTTTAAAGAAACCCATGAAGAGAAAATGGCGAAATTTATTAAATTAAATTTAAGAAAATAAGATATTAAAAATATGAATGATTTAAAAAATTTAAAAAATATAAAATTAGATTTAATTATTATTGGCGCTGGAATCATGGGGCTCTGGTTATTAAATAAATTAAGCCAGCTGGGTTACCAAGTCGCACTATTAGAAAATAAATCTATCGGCGGTGTGCAAACTATGGCGTCCCAGGGCATTATTCACGGGGGCACGAAATATGCGTTGACGGGCCATCTTTCTGACGCAGCCGCTGGGATTTCTCAGATGACGAATGTCTGGGCCGAGTGTGTAAAAGGGACTGGAGAGATTGATTTAAGCCAGGTTAAAATTTTATCTAATAAACATTATTTATGGACGCGTGGATTATTCACAGCGGGGTTAAAAAGTTTTATTTCGTCGAAGTTATTAGCCAGTGATTCACAAGTTTTAAAATTTAAAGATTACCCAGAGGTTTTTAAAAATAAATTATTTTCTGGAAGTTTATGTGAGTGCGAAGAAACTGTTTTTGATGTGCCGTCTTTGATTAAAATTTTGTCTGAAAAATATAGAAATAATATTTTATGGGCTGAAGATGAGCGTACTCAATATCTTTGGTCTGAGAATAAAAAAAATTTAGAAGGCATAAAAATAAATAATATTAAATTACAAGCGAGCCAATATATTTTTACGGCTGGAGAAGGGACTGAAGATTTATTAAAAAATTTAGAAAGCCCAGAAAATTTAGAAAAAATTAAAATGCAAAAACGGCCCTTGCATATGGTCTATTTAAAATCTGAAAAAATCTTGCCAGAAATTTATGCGCATTGTGTGGACGCTGGAACGAAACCCCGAATAACTATTACCACCCATTATGCTGATGATGGAAAAATGGTTTGGTATTTAGGTGGGGAGTTGGCTGAGAGTGGTGTGAATAAAAATCAAAAAGAGCAAATAGATTTTGCAAAATTAGAATTAGAAAAATTACTGCCCTGGGTTGATTTATCTTGCGCTGAATTTTCAAGTTTTTATATTAATAGAGCGGAAGTCTGGAGTGAAAATAAGGCAAGACCCGACGGGCCTTTTGTGAAAAAAATCAATAATTTTCAAATAGTTTGGCCGACTAAATTAACTTTTGCCCCCCAGGCTGCAAATCTAGTGCTGGAGAATTTGGAGAAACCACAGGGCTTAGCTATTTCTGATTTTTCAGGCATAAAAAAAGCGCCACTTTTGGCGGCGCTTTGGAATGAATAAACAGCTACGTTATTTTTTAACGATGATCGCAATAGCTGGTTTAGCAACAGTTTTAGCAGCAGGTTTAGCTGCTGCTTTTTTCACTGCTGGTTTTTTAGCAACGACTGCTTTTTTAACCGCTGGTTTTTTAGCAGCGACTGCTTTTTTAACCGCTGGTTTTTTAGCAACGACTGCTTTTTTCACTGCTGATTTTACTGCTGGTTTTTTAGCAGCGACTGCTTTTTTAGCCACTGGTTTTTTAGCAGTGACTGCTTTTTTCACCACTGGTTTTTTGGCAGCAACGGCTTTTTTAGCCACTGGTTTTTTAGCAACGATTTTTTTCACAACAGCTTTTGAGGTTGTTGCTTTTTTCACGGTCGCTTTCTTTGCAACCGTCTTGGTTGCTTTCTTCACAGTTGCGTTCATTTTTTCTATCTCCTACAGGTTATGAACATAACGCGGGGGAGAGCTTAGCAGATAATTTTTATCACGCTTTGTTTTGGATTTTTATGAAGATATAGGGGAATAACAGAATGTTTTATCGTCATCTTGGATCGACAGATTTAAAGGTTTCTATCTTGGGTTTAGGGCTCGTAAAAATAGGAAGAAATACAAATATAAAGTATCCGAAACCCTTTGAGCTGCCTAGTGATTTAGAGATTGTGGACTTGCTTTGTGAAGCTCAAAAATTAGGTGTTAATTTTTTAGACACAGCGCCTGCTTATGGAAGTAGTGAAGAGCGCTTAGGAAAAATTTTGGCAGAAAAATTTAAAAGATCAGACTGGATTATTAGTACAAAAGTGGGTGAAGAATTTGAAAATAATATCTCTAGTTTTAATTTTTCATCCGGGCATATTAATAAAAGCGTTGATCGATCTTTAAGAAGATTACGAACAGATTATTTAGATATTTTATTAGTGCATTCGGATGGGCAAGATCTAAAAATTATTGAGCAGGACGAAGTATTTATCACCCTAGAAAAATTAAAAACTGCGGGAAAAATTAGAGCCTTTGGCATGTCCACGAAAACTATCGAGGGTGCAAAATCAGCTATTGATCACAGTGATCTGGTGATGCTGACTTATAACTTACAAGCGCCTGCTGAGGGCGTCATGATTGACTACGCCCAGCAAAATAATAAAGGGGTCTTAATTAAAAAAGGCCTGCAAAGTGGGCATCTGAATAATCTAGATCAGGCTATTCAATTTATTTTTGAAAAACCTGGCGTGACTAGTTTGATCACGGGGACGATTAATTTAAAACATCTGAAAGAAAATGCGCGCCTTGTTGAGGCTGTTGGCGCTGAATAAACTCGCCTGCTTTGTTTCGGGCGAATACAAGATTCGCCCCTACACCTTATATTTTGATTGCTTCTTGAAAGGGGAAAGATTTTGCGTCTCGATCGATCATTGTTATTTGCGATGTTTGCTTTGCTTGGGATGGGGCTGGTTTTTGTGGCTTCTGCCTCTATGCCTTTGGCGCTGCATCAGGGACATTCAGGATTTTATTATTTTGATAAGCAGTTAGCTTTTGCTTTTTTAGGCTTAATAACGGTGGGGATAGTTTTATTCATTCCGACGGAACTCTATGCCCAGAATCGTTGGATATGGTTAGGCCTCGGGGGGTTTTTATTATTATTAGTCTTGGTTCCAGGGATTGGTTCAACGGTCAATGGCTCTCGTCGCTGGATTCACTTTGGACCGATTGCCCTGCAGGTCTCTGAAATCGTGAAGCTCTGTGTGGTCATGTATATAGCAGGCTACCTAGTCGAGCATGCGGTTTCAGTGAGGGAGACCGTGATTGGGGTTTTAAAACCCTTAGGGCTTTTATTAATTTTTGGGGTTTTATTATTATTAGAACCCGATTTTGGGGCGACCGTTGTCGTCTTTGCAACCACGCTGGGCATGATGTTTATGGCCCGAATTCAAATACGTTGGTTTGCTTTATTAATTTTAGGGGCCGTGATTGCCTCTGGTTTTTTAGTTTTTTTATCGCCTTATAGGCTTGCCAGATTAACGGGCTTTTTACATCCCTGGATGAACCAATATGACACGGGCTATCAGTTGACTCAGTCTTTAATTGCTTTTGGTCGCGGTGGATTTTTTGGAGTGGGCTTAGGCGAGAGCTTGCAAAAATGGTTTTATCTTCCAGAAGCGCATACTGATTTTATTTTGGCCATTTTGGGTGAAGAGCTGGGCCTATTAGGCGGGATTTTTATTTTGGGTTTATACATGGTCTTGATCTGGAGGGGTTTGCAAATCGCGCGCGCTGCCCATTTAAAAGACAAGCTCTATGACGCCTATTTAGCCTATGGAATTAGCTTTTGGATGGGCTTACAAATGGTGGTTAATTTTGGTGTGAACTTAGGCTTATTACCTACTAAGGGCCTGACTTTGCCCTTAATGAGCTATGGCGGATCTAGTTTATTAGTCGATTTAGCCGCTTTAGGAATCTTATTGAGAATAGATTTACAAAATAAATGGGCTCAAAAACATGGATAATTATTTTAAAAATAAAATTAATAAAATTAATCATATTGTCATCGCTGCAGGTGGGACGGGCGGGCATATTTACCCAGGTTTGGCCGTCGCTCAAGAGTTAATTCAGCGAGGTTATTCAGTCAGCTGGATGGGTAGTTATAGTGGCCTGGAAAAAAAAATTATTGGAGAAAATTTAAATAATTTAAACCTGGAGCTGGACTTATTAAATATTGCGGGAGTAAGAAAAAAAGGGATTTTAAGCTGGTTTGTTCTTCCATTTAAATTAAGCAGAGCGGTTTGGCAGGCTTATAAAATTTTAAAAAAAAGACGGGCCAATTTAGTCATTTCTTTTGGTGGTTTTGCCAGTGGTCCGGCGGGTATTGCGATTAAGTTATTAAATAAAAAATTATTTATCCATGAGCAAAATGCGGTCTTGGGTTTTACTAATTTTTATTTAGCAAAATTTGCTGACCAGATTTTTACAGCTTTTCCTATTGAGAAATTTCTGAGCTTAAAAAATTATTATTTAATTGGTAATCCTGTTAGACCCGAGATTTTAAATTTAAGAAATATAAAAAATATAAGAGATATAAAAAATTTTAAAATCTTAATTACAGGGGGTAGCCAAGGCTCTGAAGTTTTTAATACTTTAATTCCAGAAGCGCTCTCAAAAATTTCCAGCTCTATTTCTATTTCTATTCATCATCAGGCGGGTCCAAAAAGTATTGGGATTGCTGAGAAAAAATATCAAGAAAAAAAATTGGCAGGGATGAGCCATGAAGTTTATTTAACCCCCTATTTTTTAAATATTGCAGAAGAATATGCCTGGGCGGATTTAGTAATCTGTCGGGCGGGTGCTTTGACGGTGTATGAATTAGCGATTGCTGGAGTCCCCGCAATTTTTATTCCGCATCCTGGGGTTGTTGACGACCATCAGAGAAAAAATGCCGAGTGGTTAAGTTCGAGAAATATTAATTTATGTCTGGTTCAAAAAGACTTAAGTCCTGAAAAATTAGGGGCAGAAAAATTAGCCCAAGAGATTCAGAAATTAATCAATACCCCCGAGATTTTAAAACGCTGGCGCGAAGCGGCTTATTTAGAGACAGATAATAAAAAGGAGGCGGTGCGCCTCCTGGTTGATCATGTGGACCAGCTGAATTAGCTGAGTTAGCTGAGTTAGCTGAGTTAGCTGAGTTAGCTGATATTTGCTGCTGCAGGTGCTGGGGTAATAGGGGCGGTTTTAGCAGTAGCAACATCTTTATTTTTAGTAGTTTCATGGCGATGAGCATGTGTTTTAGTCGCGCAATTTCCGCCATGTTCTTTTTTCTGTGCCATGGAGCAGCTGCTGGCGTGATGACGATGATGGGTCGCAGTGCTCGCCGTTTTTTTAGAGCCCGTGCTTGTTTTTTCAGTGCTGGCACTAGGAGAGGTTGATGTCGTTGCTGGCTTGGTAGCTGGAGCCATGGTTGACGTGGTGGCTGGAGCTGAAGTGGTTACTGGAGCTGGAGCTGAAGTCGTCACAGGTCCTGGGCTGGCCATGGAAGCATTCATGGGGGTGGGGGCAGCGCTGGAATCAATTGCAGTTGTATCGGCATAAGTAAAAGAAGAAAAAGCAGCGCAGGTAATTAAAGTCATAGAAAATAGTGAGCGGGAAAATAATGTTGTCATGATTAAAAATCTCCAAAAAATTAAAAATAAAACCAAAAAATACAGGGCCTAAAAAGCGGCGCAAGAATAGCAAGTTGGGCCTTATTTCCATAGATGGGCAGAGGGATTTATTGTATTTTGTGCCCCCTGTTTTATTAAATTTTATTAATTAGAAACACTCATGAAAATAATTTCAGCAAACACCAATGGGATTCGCGCAGCGGCGGGTAAGGGCTTTTTTGATTGGATTTTAAAAGAAGACTTAGATGTTATTTGTATTCAAGAGACCAAGGCTCATGAGTGGCAATTATCAGACCCTGTATTTAATCCAGAAAACTATTTTAGATATTTCAGTGAAGCCCAAAAAAAAGGCTATTCAGGGGTGGCGATTTATACCAAAAGAAAGCCAGATCGAGTGATTAAAACTTTGGGTTTTGATTTGGCGGATCTAGAGGGAAGATATATCCAGGCAGATTTTGATGATTTGAATTTGTCTATTTGTTCTCTTTATTTGCCCTCTGGATCTAGCAGTGAATTAAGGCAAGTAGAAAAAATAAAATTTATGGGAATTTACGAAAAAATTTTACAAGCCCAGAGAAACTCGGGCCGGTCTTTTATTATTTGTGGGGACTGGAATATTGTTCATAAAGAAATTGATATTAAAAATTTTAAATCTAATCAAAAAAGTTCTGGATGTTTGCCAGAAGAGCGCGCTTGGTTAGATAAATTATTAAACCCAGAAAAAGATAAAAAAGAACAATGGCTTGATGGTTTTAGAGTTTTAAATCAAGAAAAAGACCAATACACCTGGTGGTCGTCCAGAAGAAAAATCTGCTGGGATAATAATATCGGCTGGAGAATTGACTATCAGATGATTACGCCTGATCTGAAAAATAAAATTAAAAAAGTCGAGATTTATAAAGCCCAGAGATTTTCAGACCATGCGCCGGTTTTGATCGAGTATGAGTTGGAGGGTTTTTAATCCTCCGATCCCTCTTCCCAGCTCAAAGCCCCACCGGTTTGATATTCGGTGACTCTGGTCTCGAAAAAATTTTTCTCTTTCTTTAAATCGATGATTTCACTCATCCATGGAAAAGGGTTTTTAGCCCCTGGAAATAGCTCAGCTAAGCCCAGCTGAGCACAGCGTCTATTGGCAATAAAGTGCATATATTCTTCGAACATCTGGGCATTTAATCCCAATACGCCGCGTGGCATGGTGTCATGGGCGTAGCGCATTTCTAAGGCGACAGCCTCTTTGATCATCTGGGTAATTTCAGATTTGAAACTAGGGGTCCAGAGATGAGGATTTTCAGATTTTATTTGATTAATTAAGTCAATCCCAAAATTTAAATGCATCGACTCATCACGCAAAATATATTGAATCTGCTCAGCAGTCCCCATCATTTTATTTCGACGGCCGAAGCTTAAAACTTGAACAAAGCCGACATAGAAAAAAATACCTTCAAAGATGGCATAAAAAGCAATCAGATCTTTTAAGAATCTTTGGTCATTTTCGGGCGTCCCCGTATGAAAATGATCTTGGGCTAAATCTTGAGTAAATTTTAAAGACCAGGCGGCTTTGTCATGAATAGAGGGTATTTCTCGGTACATATTAAATAATTCAGATTGCTCCAGGCCTAAAGATTCAATGATGTAAGTATAAGAGTGTGTGTGTACCGCTTCTTCGAAAGCCTGTCTTAGTAAATATTGGCGGCACTCTGGATTAGTAATATGTTTATAAATCGCCAGAACTAGATTATTAGCAACTAAAGAATCGGCCGTTGAAAAAAATCCCAGTGCTCTTTTTAAAATCATGCGCTCATCTGGAGATAAGCCGTTGGGGTCTTTCCAGGTGGCTAAATCCGCCGTCATATTAATTTCTTGAGGCATCCAATGATTCGCACAAGCGGCGACGTATTTTTGCCAGGCCCAGTCGTATTTTAAGGGAAATAATTGATTAAGATCAGACCGGCAATTGATAATTTTCTTATCATCGTTTTGCACTCGAGCTGCGCCCATTTGAATTTGTTCTAGGCCTGAGGCGCCATGAGCCAGAGGAGCTAGAGGAGCTGGAGAGAGATCTTGAGTTTGAGTTTCTGAAAGGGACATGAAAATTTTTTCCTATTTTTTAATTTTTTAATTTTTTTAAACCCCTCTCTGTCCCAACAGGCAAGCCTGTTGCTCCTGTCTCTCCCGCAAGGGGAGAGACGAAGTCAGAGAAAGAAGGAGAGAGAGGCGAGATCAAAAGAAGTTTTTAAGAAGTTTTTATTGGCAAGACTCACAGCTGGGATCCAAGATGGAACAAGCTTGCGGAGATTTAATTTCCGCGCCGTTCAAATTATCTTGATAGTCTTTACTGTCTTTTTGGCCTGTTTTTACTGAATTTAATTCTGATTTTTCATAAGTAGACTTTTCAGCAGAACTCGCGCCTAAGCTTCTTAAATAATAAGTGGTTTTTAATCCCGACAGCCAAGCGTCTTTGTAAACTTGGTCCAAGATTTTTCCAGACGGCTGGGCGATATATAAATTTAAAGACTGGGCCTGATCAATCCATTTTTGTCGTCTCGAAGCCGCTTGAATTAACCAAGCGGGATCTATTTCGAAAGCCGTTTTGAATAAGTTTTTAATATTTTCTGGAATCCGATCAATTTTATTTAAAGATCCATCGAAATATTTCAAATCATTGATCATGACTTCATCCCATAGGTCTTGATTTTTAAGTGCCTGGACTAAGTAGGGATTAATCACTGTGAATTCACCAGACATATTAGATTTGACATAAAGATTCTGATAAGTGGGTTCAATAGACTGGGAGACCCCGCAAATATTAGAAATAGTGGCAGTCGGGGCAATGGCCATCGTATTGGAGTTGCGCATGCCCAGTGTTCTGACTTTATTTCTGAGCTTATTCCAATCTAATTTTTGTGAAATATCTTGTTTTAAATAATTCCCCCGGGTTTTGGCCAATAAATTAATCGAATCAATGGGTAGAATTCCTTGGGACCAGAGAGAGCCTTCGAAGCTTTCGTAAACACCACGCTCTTTGGCTAAATCACAAGAGGCTTCAATGGTGTAATAGCTAATTTGTTCCATCGAGCTATCGGCAAATTCAACCGCTTGTTCAGAGTCATAGGGAATATTTTGAAGATATAAAGCATCTTGAAATCCCATAATGCCTAGTCCAATAGGGCGATGTTTTAGATTAGCTTTGCGGGCTTCTGGTACGGTGTAGTAATTAATATCTAAAACATTGTCGAGCATTCTCACGGCTGTTTTGACGGTTTGTTTTAATTTTTTAATATCTAAAACACCATTTTTAATATGGTTAGGTAAATTAATAGATCCAAGATTACAAACAGCGATTTCTTCTTTCGAAGTGTTAAGAGTAATTTCTGTACATAAATTAGAGCTATGAACCACGCCTATATGACTCTGCGGAGAGCGAATATTACAGGGGTCTTTAAAAGTCAGCCAAGGATGACCGGTTTCAAATAGCATGGTTAACATTTTGCGCCAGAGATTTTGGGCTTTAATAATTTTGCATTGAATTTCCCCGCGATGCGCACGAGCCTCGTATTCCACATATTTTTTCTCGAAAGCCTCGCCGTATAAATCATGCAAATCAGGGGTTTGATTGGGGGTGAATAAAGTCCAGTCGGATTTCTCTAAAACTCTTTTCATAAATAAATCAGGAATCCAATTGGCCGTATTCATATCATGCGTTCTGCGACGGTCATCGCCTGTATTTTTTCTTAATTCTAAAAATTCTTCGATATCGACATGCCAGGTTTCTAAATAAGCACAAACCGCCCCTTTTCTTTTACCCCCCTGATTAACAGCCACGGCTGTGTCATTGGCGACTTTCAAAAAGGGAATCACGCCCTGAGATTGGCCATTGGTGCCTTTAATATACGCATTCATGCCACGGACATTGGTCCAGTCATTCCCAATACCTCCAGCAAATTTAGACAGCATGGCATTGTTATGAATCTGTTGATAAATCTCAGAAAGATCATCGCCAATCGTCGTTAAAAAACAGCTAGATAATTGGGGTCTTGTCGTTCCAGCATTAAACAAAGTAGGGGTCGACGCCATGTAATTAAAACTCGAAAGCAGGTGATAAAACTCAATGGCAGCGTCTTCTTTCTGGGGTTCATTGATAGCTAAACCCATAGCAACGCGCATAAAAAATACCTGGGGAAGCTCATAGCGAATATTATTTTCATGAATGAAATAGCGGTCATAGAGGGTCTGTAAACCCAAATAAGTAAAATCTAAATCCCGCTCTGGAATTAAGGCAGCGCCTAATTTAGCTAAATCAAATTCGCGTAATTTCGGATCAATACGGCCGTTTAAAATACCCCGTTCGATAAATTCTAATAAAGCTTTGGGATAGTAAGCTTTCATTTCAGCCTGAGTAGAAACACTTGCGATATTTAAATAACTAAGGGCCTCAGCTCTTAAAATATCTAGTAATAATCTAGCTGTCACAAAACTGTAATTAGGCTCTTTTTCAACCAGGGTTCTCGCACTCATGACTAATGATTGGGCGACGTCTGACTCATCAATCCCTTCGAATAAATTTTTAACACTGTCTTCAAAAATAATTTGTTTATCTACGCCTAATAAATTTTCACAGGCTTCTGACAAGACAATATTTAATCTTTCAGTATCTAAAGGCTTTAATAAACCATCTTTTTGCTTAACTCTTAAAATACCTGGAATAGCCGTGGGTTGATTATTTTGTTCCCGAATTTTTTTGCGAGACTCGCGATATAAAACATAGTCTCTCGCAACGGCATGTTCTCCAGATCGCATTAAAGCCAATTCGACTTGATCTTGAATGTCTTCAATATGCACCGTGCCTAAAATAAAAAAGCGTTTATATAAAATTTCCGTAATTTGCTGGCTTAATTTTTCAACCAATTCATGAACTCTCGAAGACTCAGCAGCACGACCGCCTTCTACGGCTAAGAAAGCTTTGGTCATGGCGACGGCAATTTTTTGTGTATTAAAACTAGTCACGGCCCCGTTTCTTTTAATCACTCTTAAAGCTCTTTCAGCAGGAATAGAATGAATAGAATTTTGAGTGTTTTGAGTATGTTCGCTGATTTGAGAAGGGTGTTCGGGTGCTGGAGATGGGTTTGAAGATGGGTTTGACAGTGGATTGGAATTGGGGCTAATAGTCATTTTGTTTCTGTCCTCTTTTTTATTTGAAATTTATTTAAAATTTAAGCATAAACACTATATATAGTGTTTTGTATTAATAACAAACACAATATAGTGTGTTAAAACTCTTTGAGCAAATGAACATCCTGTGGATAAGCTGTGCTAATCCAGTGGGTATTTTTAGTCCCCTGAAAACTAATGAAATTTTTAAATAAATTTTTTTAACTCGCTACTTGAAAATAGCTTTTTTCAATTTCAAGTAGTGGGTTTTATCTATTCTCACTACTTGAAAATGACTTTTTCCAATTTCAAGTAGTACAATAGGGGTAGTGTCAGTATTTTCCTGGAGCCCACATGCCCCCTTTATTTATTGGTAGAGAACAAGAGTTAAAATCTTTAAGGCATTATTTAGACCAAAGAACAGCGAGTCTTCTGGTTATTACAGGTAGACGACGGGTGGGAAAAAGTCGCTTAGTAGAAGAGTTTGCAAAGGGAAAAAATTTTCTTCGATTTTCAGGCATATTTCCTGACAAAGGCGTGGATGCTTCAGCTCAAAGAGAAGAATTTGCCAGACGCTTAGCTTCTCAATTTAATTTACCCGCTTTGAAGGCGACCGATTGGGCTGATTTATGGGATGCTTTGGCCGCTCAAACTCAAACGGGGCAGTGGATTGTTTTATTAGACGAAATTTCTTGGATGGCGATGGAAGATCCCACTTTTCTTCCTAAGTTAAAAGCCGCATGGGATGAGCAATTTAAACAAAACCCTAAATTTATTTTGATTATCTGCGGTTCAATTTCTTCTTGGATTGAAAAAAATATCTTATCTAGTACGGGCTATGTGGGCCGAGTGTCTTATGTTTTAAAACTAAAAGAATTGCCTTTGGAAGACTGCAATTTATTTTGGGGGCGTAAGAAAATTAGTGCGTTCGAAAAATTTAAAATTTTAAGTGTGACAGGGGGCGTCCCTTTATATCTTGAAAATATCGATATCAATGCCTCTGCTGAGAGCAATATTCAAAGACTATGTTTCCAGTCAGGGGGTCTGTTAGTTCGTGAGTTTCGGGATATTTTTAATGATTATTTTTCTGCCCGTAGCGAAATTTATGAGAAAATTTTAAGAGCTATTTTAAATGGCCGTTTGGAATTAAAAGCCATTTGTGAATTTATTAATACAAGCCCTTCTGGATTGATTAGTGAGTATTTGAATGACCTGGAAGAAGCCGGATTTATTCAATATGACTTTACCTGGGATTTTGCCTCTGGCAGTGAGAAGCGTCATCGAATTTATAGGCTAAGTGATAATTACACGCGGTTTTATTTAAAATATATAGAACCTGAATTGTTTAAAATTAATCGGGGAATCTTTGAGTTTATCTCCCTGTCTTCTCTATCTAACTGGGAAGTTATGACGGGGCTGCAATTTGAAAATCTAGTATTAAATAATCGTCATTTGGTTAAAAAATTTTTAGACATTCCTTATGGGGATGTCCTAGTCGACAACCCTTTTTATCAGCGAGCTTCTAAGAAAAAAGCAGGCTGTCAGATTGATTATTTAATTCAAACGCGTTTTAACACTTTATATCTTTGTGAAATTAAATTTTCTAAAAATCTGATTGGCTCCAGTGTTATTCAAGAGATTGAGAAAAAAATAAAAGCGCTGGCTATTCCGAAAAATTTTTCTATCAGGCCTATTTTAATTCATGTGAATGGCGTGACTGAGGATTTAATCGATCAGCGATATTTTGATCGAGTTATTAATTTCAGTGATTTTTTAGGGGTTCAAATCTAATGAATTTAATAATTTTAATAATTTTAAATTTTATATTTATTTTTAATTCACCAGTCTTTGCTATTAACAATCCAGCTAACAATCCAGCTAACAATCCAGCTAACAATCCAGCTAACAATCCAGCTAACAATCCAGCTAATAATCCAGCTAATAATCCAGCTAATAATCCAGATGGTTATTCTCAAACTACTTATCAAAATTTGGGCTTAAATAATCTTTCTAATAATTCTGCTTTAACTCAGCCCCTTTCAGCTTCTCAGGCTTTTATTTTAACTAGCCAAATAGATCCGAAAGAGCAGTTGATTACTTTAAATTTTAAAATTGCCCCAGGGTATTATTTATACCAATCGAGATTTGCTTTTAAAATTTTAGATTCAGCAGGGCATGAGTTATTAGATTTAAAAAATTTAAAAAATATTAAAAATATTAATTTTCCAGAAGGTATAAGCAGAACCGATCCTGTCTTTGGCAGCCAGCTGGAATATACGGGGAATTTAAATCTAGAGATTTCGCTTAAAAATTTAATTTCACAAAACTTAATTCAGCCTGGCAGTTATTTATTAATCACTTATCAGGGCTGTTCAGATCAGCTGTGTTACCCCATGCAGCATCAGAGTGTTAATTTAAATCAATTTGTAAACCCTTCTTTGGTAATAGGGGGCGCGCATGAAAAACCCTGGCTCTTAGAACTATTAGGCCTATTTATTTTGGGTCTGGGCCTGGCTTTTACGCCCTGTGTTTTACCGATGATTCCTATTTTATCTAGCCTGATTTTAGGCAAGACCTCCAGTATTAAATCGGGTGTTAAATCCAATACTAAACAAGATTTATTTTTAGCGTGTATTTATGTCCTGGGCATGTCTTTAACTTATGCTTTATTAGGATTTTTAATTACTAAGCTGGGCGTGGGTTTTCAGGCCTTTTTCCAGCGACCATTAATTATTATTTTAATGGCGGTGTTATTTATATTTTTAGGCTTAGCGACTTTGGGATTATTTTCTCTCCAGCTGCCTTTACCGCTTCGACATTGGGTCTATCTCTGGGATCAAAAATTAATTAAAAATAAAAATACAAAAAAGGGACTCTCAGTGTTCAGTATTTTTCTCATGGGGGTCTTATCCACTTTAGTTATTTCGCCTTGTACCAGTGCGCCTTTGATCGGCGTTTTAAGTTTGATGGCGACTTCTGGCAATAGTTTATTTGGCGCCGTGAGTTTATTTATTTTGAGTCTGGGCATGGGGCTGCCCTTAATTATTATCAGCGTGGGCATGGGGAAAATAATTCCCAAGGCTGGGCAATGGATGCAATGGATAAGAATTTTATTGGCTTGCTTGATGTTTGCGATGGCGGTTTATTTAATCATAAGAATTATTCCTGAGCAGGATTTAAATATTTTTAAAAAGTTTGATTCCCAAGCTCAAGCCCAAAATAAAAATCTTGCTGAAATTAGTGAAGTTAGTGAAATTAAAGTCAGGTCTTTATCGGAGTTAAATACAGAGTTAAATAAAAATTTAAATAAAAATTTAAATAAAAACCAGCCCATTATTATTTTGGATTTCTATGCCAATTGGTGTGTCGAGTGTCATTTGTTAGCCGATAAATTAAGCAATCAGAATTTTTTAGATTTTTTAAGTGCTAGCCCAAATAAAATTTTAATTATTCGCATTGACGTAACAGCGGATGATCAAAATGCCCAAGAGTTATTAAGCCATTATCAAATTTTGGGCCTGCCGACTTTGATTATTTTAAATCAGCCAGATCCAAAAAAATCTCTACGGCTAGTGGGTAATTTAAGCGTGGAAGATCTGGAAAAAAATCTAGAGCCTGTTTTAAATAAAATTAAAAATTAAGAAAAAATAAAAATATGAGCAATAAAAAAATTGGCGTGATTTTAGACAGAGACGGTGTGATTAATTTTGATTCGACGGACTATATAAAAACGCCGGAAGAATGGGTGCCGATTCCAGGGAGCCTGGAGGCTGTTGCGAGATTAAATAAAGCAGGGTTCGTAGTGGCGATGGCAACGAATCAAGCGGGGCCTGCGCAGGGCAAATATAGTGTTGAGAATGCTGAAAAAATTTTTAAAAAAATGGAAGAAAATTTAAAAAATTATGGGGGGTTTTTTAATTATATTGCCAAGTGTGAACACCATCCCAAAGAAAATTGTGAATGCAGAAAGCCCAAGCCGGGTTTGTTATTTGAGATAGAAAAAAAATTAAAAATAGATTTAAAAAACAGTGTTTTTGTGGGCGATAGTTTAAAAGATATTCAAGCGGCTCAAAGTGCTGGAGTGCGGCCTGTTTTGGTTTTAACAGGGTCTGGATTAAAGACTTTAGAAAGTTTAAGAGCGCTGGGGATGGATAATAATATTGATTTATATCAAGATCTTAGAGATTTTGTAGATAATTTTTTAATTTAATTTTTTAATTTAATTTGGGCGATAGATTTACATTTGTTGATTTGTCGCCCGTTTTGAGACCATAAAAATCCGGCGTGAAATTGACATTTGCATGTTTTACGCCCATTTGCTGGCTCTCAAGTTTTTTATTTTTTACTCACAAAAGGCCCCACGAACATGCTGACTCTGGTTTCTTTGAAATATGCCCTGGCTTTAAAAAAAGAAAAACATTTTGGACGGGCCGCTGAAAAAAGTTTTGTTAGTCAGCCGTCTTTAAGTACGGCGATATTAAAACTCGAAGAAAGTTTGGGGGTTATTTTATTTGAGCGGCATAGAAAAACAGTCGCAGTGACTCAAGAAGGCGAGATTTTATTAAACCAGGCTGAGAAAATTTTGAATGAGCTGGAGATCTTAGAGTCTATGGCGAAGTCTTATAAATCTGGTTTAGAGATGCCCTTGAGACTGGGGGCGATTTATACCGTTGGGCCTTATATTTTTCCGCCTTTAATTAAATCTTTAATGGACCAAACTTCTAATTTTCCTTTGATTCTTGAAGAAGGCTACACCCAAAAAATTCGCGAAAAATTAGATGCAGGAAGTTTAGACGCGGCATTTATTGCCCTGCCTTTTGAGCATCCAGGAATTTTAGTCACGCCTGTGTATGAAGAAGCTTTTGTGATTGTGATGAGAGCAGACCATGTGTTAAATAAAAAATCCGGTTTGACTCAAGAAGATCTAATCGGCCAAGAGGTTTTATTATTAGAAGCGGGAAATTGTTTTAGAAATCAAGTAATTGAAAGTTGTCCCCAGTGTTTTCAGTCGGGGCATAAGCAAAATCTAATTGAAGGGGCCTCTTTAGAGACTTTGTTATATATGGTCGCGTCGGGCTTTGGGGTGACTGTTTTGCCTAGTTCAGCGACTAAGAATATTGGGTTATATGATGGCTTATTAGTGGTTAAGAATTTCAAATCTAATCCGCCTAAGAGACTGATTGGGCTGGCCTGGCGGGCGAGTTTCCCAAGACCCAAAGTCATGAGTTTAATAATTGAGAGCTTGAGTAAGGCGGCAATTAAAAATATTTGTATTTTGTGAGTTTTAAAAATTCGAGATTCTGGAATCTAGATTCGAGAATTTAGATTCTAGATTTTAGAATTTTTTAATTTCAAGTTGGTCAATTTCAGCGCTAGAAACCAATCGATAACTAGTGCTCCGTCCTCCTGATGTACTTTGTACAAAAATTTGATGGCCCACTAACTCGCGAATATCCCTTAGCGCCGTATCTTGGGAGCACTTAGCAAGCTTGGCGTATTTGCTGGAATTGAGATGGCCTTCGAAATTTTCGAGCATTTTATTGAGAATTAAAATCTGGCGTTGGGTTAAAGTCAGTGCCTGTTGGATATGAATCCAATTCCAGATTTTGGCTTTATATAAAACCGCTGATAACACAGACTCTGCATGAGTCAGGCTGCGACTTAAGCAAGACAAAAACCAATCTAGCCAAGCGGTGATGTCCAAGCTTCCGCGTTGTTGAGTTTCAAGGTGTTGATAATAATCTTTACGTTCGGCTTCTATTTGTGAGGACATGCTGTAAAAGCGCAACTTGCTTTGGTCAGCACGTGCTAAAGCCATATCTGCAATGGCTCTTGCGATCCGTCCATTGCCATCTTCAAAAGGATGGAGGGTTACAAACCAGAAATGGGCAATACCTGCTTTTAATAGAGGGTCTAGTAAAACATCCGCATGATTGAACCAAGTTAAAAATTGATTCATTTCTGTGTTTAATTTCTTGGCAGGAGGTGCTTCGAAATGAACATGTTCATGGCCAATGGGGCCAGAGACTACTTGCATGGGGTCTGACCCAATAGGTCGCCAAGCTCCGACAGTAATGGCATGCATTCCACTTCGGCCATTTGGAAATAAAGCAGCTTGCCAAGAAAATAATCTTTCAGCGCTTAATTCTTTTTCATGATTTTGCGTGGCATCAAGCATCATTTCGACAATGGCTTCGACATGACGGCTTGAAGGCACAATCCCTCCGATACTTAGACCCATTCGACGTGCAATGGAAGATCTGACCTCATCGAGTTTTAAAATCGAGCCTTCAATGGCAGAGGATTTAACAATATCTTGGGTGAGGGTAATTAAATTGGATTCTTCTTGAATGGCAAAGCCCAGATTGCTCATAGAGCCCAATAAGTGACCTTGTCGATGTCTCACTGATGCTAATAAAGGGCTTATTTTTTCATGATTCCAGATGAATTTTGGCCAATGCTCATGTTCATGAATGTAAGTTGTCATGGGTTTAAACCTCTTAATCACCGCATATTTTGCGGAGATTATAAGAATTAATCGCCGCAAATCAACAATCGCCGCAAATTTTGCGGAGATTAAAGTGCTTAATCACCGCATTTTTATTAATTTTAAATATTTTTAAATTTTTTAATAGATTTTGTATATTGTTTATATATAAACAATCAATTTTATTAATTACAAAAATATCTAGATCATCACTCCTGTCCAGCCAAGCCCAGCTCAACTCGGCTCAGCTAGAAATAAAAAATAGAAAATATAAAACACTAAGTCAGGAGTGAATAAACATGGAACCAAGAATCGAATTAGCCTTAGCCTTTAGATCAGTGATGTCTGAACTTAAAGTTGAAAGCCGTAGTTTTTTCGAATTAAAACTCGCCGGAAAAATTAATAGTAATTCTAGAAATATAAGCGCCGTGCATCAGGTATCTCAAAAATTTTTAGAAATTTTAGAAAGTAATAAAAAAGTCGTTTTAGATTTATTAAATCAAGAAGACGGCAAAATTTTTAAGATTTTAAAACACGAATTATTTTCTGATCTTAAATTTGGAAGAATCTTAGAAAAAGAAATTAATCCAGAAATATTAAAAACATCGGAAGATCTTTTAGATTTATTTTTAAACATACTAAGCCAGTCGCCAGAAATTCAATTAGACCAGCTGATACAAGTGCATAGCGTTGTGGGCTATCAGATTTTAAGTAAATTAAGCCCTGAGCATATTTTTAATTTTAGAGCGACTCGAGAAGAATTGAGCAAAGAATTTAAATCTGAAACTGCTCGTGGTCGCAAAGCAGAGAGTCTTGGACCTGATGGAAAAATAATAAGAAAAATGGGGATCAAAAGATCAGACTTAGGATTTAACAGCGCGATTTTTTTTAAAAATATGTCCAGAAAATTACCTGGCCAAGTGGACTATGGATTTGAACATGGCATGGATACTTTGAGTAAAGATCCAGAATCACCCTATGTAAAAAGCTTGGAAGATTTTTCTTTACCTTTTGTTTGTGGGCCTTCGAATCACACAGCGGCTTTATTAGCTGGAGCCGTCAGATTTGCAGAATTAAGCAGTCCAGAAGCGATTCAAGAATATGCTTTAGGGATTTTCAGCTTTCTTGCCAGAGGCGGTCATCATAGTTTTCATGAGGTTTTTCTCATTGCTGAGAAAGCCGGTGTGCCTTATGTCTCTGGGAAATATCAGCCCAGTATTCCTGAAAGTGTTTTTAGTTTGTCAGGGATGAGGGAATTATTCGAAGAAGAAGGTTTGGGTTTAAAATTGTAAACTTGGTTTGCGATTTATGGGGTTTTATCCCTGTGCCAGAAAATCTCTTGTAGGGGCGGATCTGTGTGTCCGCCCTGCTTAAATTGGATTAAAAACAAAAAGGTAGAAATCATGAAGAAAAAACATATTGGAAGCAGTTTAAATGACTTCTTGGAAGAAGAAGGTTTATTAGAACAAAGTGAATTAGTGGCCCTGAAAAGAGTCATCGGGCTCTTGTGCTTAATTTTGAACCCTCACTGGAATCCCGCCAATATTGGCTTGTAAAATTTTCTCTTTCCAGTGCTGGGGTCCCGATTCGTGAACGCTATCTCCCGTTGTGTCTACAGCGACGGTGACGGGCATGTCTTGAATATCAAATTGATAAACTGCCTCCATGCCTAAGTCTTCGAAAGCCACACATTGGGAAGATTTAATAGATTTAGAGATTAAATAAGCGGCGCCGCCGACGGCCATGAAATACACACCCTTATTTTTTTTAATACTTTCGATGCCTACAGGTCCTCGCTCTGATTTGCCGATCATGCCGCGAATGCCGACAGCGTCTGAGAACATAAGATCTGAAAATTTATCCATGCGTGTGGCTGTTGTAGGGCCAGCCGGCCCGACGACTTCATCACGAACAGCGTTGACGGGGCCGACGTAGTAAATAATCTTTCCATGAAAATCGACGGGTAATTTTTCGCCTTTGAGAACCATGTCTTGAATTCTTTTATGAGCGGCATCTCGCCCAGTCAAAATGGTTCCAGAGAGTAAAACTGTCTCACCCGCTTTGAGATTATTTAACTCTGCTTGGGTCATCGAATTAACATTTAAATGCTTCGCGCCTTCCGTTGACCAAGAGACTTCAGGCCATAAATCTATAGAGGGCGGAATAAGCACAGCAGGCCCAGAGCCATCTAAGACAAAATGAATATGTCTGGTGGACGCGCAGTTGGGAATCATAGCGACTGGGAGACAGACAGCATGAGTCGGAAAAGTATTAATTTTGACATCTAAAACAGTCGTTAAACCGCCGAGACCCTGGGCGCCGATGCCTAAGTTATTCACTTTTTCATAGAGCTCTAATCTGATTTCTTCTGTTTTATTACTGGGGCCTTTTAAGATTAAATCTTGGATATCTATGGGCTGATTAATCGCTTCTTTGGCTAAGATCATGGCTTTTTCAGCCGTCCCGCCAACGCCAATGCCTAGGATTCCAGGAGGGCACCAGCCCGCGCCCATTTCTGGTAATTTTTCTAAGACCCAAGGGACAATATCATCGCTGGGATTTAAGACCGTAAATTTGGATTTAAATTCAGAACCACCGCCTTTGGCAGCTAGCTGAATATCAATTTTATCCCCATGAACTAAGTCGATATGGACCACGGACGGCGTGTTATCTTTCGTGTTTTTTCGGGAACCTAAAGGGTCCCTGACTATTGAGGCTCTCAAAGGATTATCTTTGTCTAGATAGGCTTGTCTGACCCCTTCATCGACCATCTCTGAAATAGTTAAATTGGTTTTATCAAATTTTGCGTCCATGCCGATTTTAATAAACGCACAAATAATCCCCGTATCTTGGCACATGGGTCGATGGCCTAAAGCGGCCATTCTTGAATTAATTAATATCTGCGCCATGGCGTCTTTGGCGGGCTTAGATTCTTCTTTGTCATAAGCGCGTCCCATCGCCTGGATAAAATCAGTGGGATGATAAAAAGAAATAAATTGCAGGGCGTCTCGAACACTTTCTATGAAATCGGCTTGTTTGATGATTTTGGACATGAGGAAAAGCTCCTGAGTTTTAAATTTTTTTAATCTTTTGGCTTAATCACGCTGTTATTAATATGCGCGTTTTGTAATTTGTGTTTGATAGCTTCAGCAGAATTTTTAGAGCTATAAGGCCCTAAGTTAACTCTGTACCAGCCCGTGTCGGTACTAATCATGCTGGGATGAAGCCCCAGTAATAATAATCTCGCTTGCATGCTGCGAGCCTCGTCTTTGTTTCTATAAGCGCCTACTTGGAGAGTGTATTGGGGGGGGTATTGGCTAGGTGAAATATTTTGAGAATTATTTTGAGCTGGAGCTGGAGTTGAAATTGGAGCTGGAGTTATAGGTGCTTGAGTAATTTTATTGGGGGTGTTTTGCGGCAAAGTAATAATGGGTGCTGCAGTAGGGGGATTATTTTGAGAATGAATAGCTGGAGTAGAGGCTGAATTAGCAGCTGAATTAGCAGCTGAATTAGTAGGTGGGTGAGCCGGTGAATTAGAAGAAAGCGAATGATAAAAATCAAAAGCAGGCGCTGGGGGTGCTTGTGGGGTTGCGGGTACAGCGGGTGTTGCTTGAGTTGCTGAAGTTGCTGAAATAAGAGCGCTGGTATTTTTAAGATGTTTGTACACGCCCTGAGCGAGCAATAGGCCTAAGATTAAAATAATTAAAATCCCCAAGCCTAATTTGATTAAATTATTTTTAGCGCTGGAGAGCTCTCTCGGCTCTGAAGGCGCAGGTTCAGGGGTATTAAAAGCTCGAGCTGTTTGAGAAGCCCCAAAAGACTGGGGGGATTTCTTGGCATAATCACGCATGAGTTTCGCCTTGTTAAAAAAATAATTTTAAAAAAAATAAAAATAATTACATGGATTCCGGAGCCGTGAGCCCTAAAAGTTTTAAACCATTATTTAAAACAATTTTGACCGCAGAAGCTAAGGCCAGCATGGCATTGCGGGCTCTGTCTTCAGGGACCAAAAAGGGCTGGCTATTGTAGTAACTATGAAACTCATTCGCGAGCTCGCGAAGGTAATAAGTGATGAGATGCGGCTGGTAATATTTCGCTGCGTTCTGAATCGCTTCTGGAAATAAAGCTAGTTGCTTAATTAAAGCCTGCTCTTGAGCTGAATTTAAATTATTTAAATTCTCAAGACCCTGATTTAAATTAGCTTGATCAAAAACATAATTTTTAGAACTTAATTGCCGAAAGACTGAACAAATACGGGCATGGGCATATTGAATATAGTAAACAGGATTATCACTGGATTGGGACTTGGCTAAATCTAAATCAAAATCTAAATGCTGTTCGTTTTTGCGCATTAAATAAAAATATCTCGCCGCGTCTATGCCCACTTCGCCATATAAGTCTCGCAGGGTTACAAACTCTCCAGATCTGGTGGACATTTGAACCGGCTCGCCATTTCTAAACAAAGTCGCAAATTGGACCAAGGGAATATCGATGCGTTCTGGATCTAAGCCAAAAGCTTGGCATAGGCCTTTTAATCGGGGGATATAGCCATGATGATCGGCGCCTAGAACATAGATTGCCTTGTCAAATTGTCTGTGCACTAATTTGTTTAATAAATACGCGACATCAGACGCAAAATAAGTCGTCACCCCATTGTCTCTAATTAATACTCTGTCTTTATCGTCGTTAAATTGGGTGGCTTTGAACCAGACGGCGCCGTCTTTTTCATAGGTTAAATCTAATTTTTTTAATCGCTCAATGCCCTCAAGAGCCTCTTGATATAAAGATTTTTCAGAGAACCAATTTTGATATTCAACTCGGAATTGTTTTAGGTCATCGCGGATGTCATCTAAGACTGTATTTAAAGCCCGTTGGTGAAAGATTTGATAATTTTTTTCACCCAATAATTTTTTAGAATTAGAGATTAGATCATCGATATGTTTTTCTTTATCGCCAGTAATTAGCCCATTTTGCTCTGAGAGATCTGGAAAAACATTTTCAAATAATTTTTCAGCAGGCTGGGTATGACTATTTTTATATTCTTGAAATAGGCCTTGAGAAATATCTTTAATATACCCGCCTAAATAGCCATTTTTGGGAAATATAAATTTTTCCCCGCAGAGTTCGAGATATCTCAAATAAGTACTAGTCGCCAAGATATCCATCTGACGTCCCGCGTCATTGACATAGTATTCGCGGGTTATATCAAAGCCAGAGAAACTTAAAATATCAGCAAGCGCTGAACCAAAAGCGGCGCTTCGACCATGACCGACATGGAGGGGGCCTGTTGGATTCGCGCTGACGTATTCGATATGAATTTTTTGGGCTTGGTTTAAATGATTGTGACCCAGATTATTTTTCCCATAATTTTTTTCTAGTTTAATAATCTCAGGAATAATTGAAAACTGGCTCTCTTGGGATAAATAAAAATTAATAAAGCCAGGACCCGCGAGCTCTATTTTTATTATATTTTTATAAATATTTTGAGAGTTTTTATCTTGAGTAATTTGATTATTTATATGGCTAATAATCTGCTCAGCTAAAACTCTCGGCTGAGTTTTAATTTGTTTCGCCAAGAGCATGGAAATATTACTCGCAAAGTCGCCATGTTTAGGGTCTTTCGTCCGCTCGATTTGAATATGAGTTTGCTCTGGAATAAGCGCTGGAGTGAGACCTGGGGTAAGGTCTGATATTTGAAGCAGGGCCTGGTGAATTAATTGGGTAATTTGAGCTTTATAAGTACTGAGCATGATGGGTATTTATTCCTATAAAAATAAGCCGCGGATTATGAGTAAAAGGGCGCTTGGGTGCAATTGGAAAGTGAGGGTCAAAAATCTATCAAATCTCTTTTAAATCAAGAGATTAATTCAAACTTTTCGGGAACTCATTCCCGATTTTGCGTCTAAAACAGCAATACGTTCCCGAAAAGTTTGGTTATTGAGTAGGCCGAATGTGCTGAATTTTTTTAATTTTTAAATTTCGGACAGCTATAGATATAGCTATACGCGTCCGAAATATTGATTTTTTGATTGAATTTCGGACGGCTATAGATAAAGCTATACGCGTCCGAAATTTAAAATAGGGAAAATCTGAATGACCAGGCAGATCATTGGCAGAGTCTATGAGCAGTCAAAATTAGAATTTGCCTTGGGCTCTAAAGAAGCTGAATTTATTGCAGTTTATGGCCGTAGGCGTGTTGGAAAGACTTATTTAATTAGAAATTTTTTTCATGAAAATAAAGACTGCATTTTTTTAAACATCTCTGGAATATTAAATGCAAGTTTAGCGGTGCAACTTGGAGAATTTCATGAAGAGATCCATCAAACTTTTGGAATTTATCTGGGAGGGGTCCGATTAGAAAAGCCTAAAAATTGGATGGATGCTTTCAAAAATTTAACGTTTGCGTTGAGTCTGGCATCCAATTTTTTAAATAGTGATGAGAAAAAAGCTGAGAAAAAAATAGTTTTATTTTTTGATGAGTTTCCCTGGATGGCGACGAAGAAATCTAAGCTGCTTCAGGCGTTGGATTATTACTGGAATAAATCTTGGGTGGATATGCCGCAAGTGATTTTAATTATTTGTGGATCCGCAGCTTCGTGGATTATTAAAAATATTTTGAATAATAAAAGAGGCTTGCATAATCGAATCACCATGCGACTGCCCATTAAGCCTTTTAATCTCAAAGAGACACAAGATTTTTTAAAGAGCCGAGGGGTTAACTATGACCCCATGCAAATATTGCAGTTATATATGGCCATTGGAGGCATTCCCTATTATCTAAAATCAGTGGAGAAGGGGCTCTCTGCCATACAAAATATTGATCAATTATGTTTTAAAAAAGAAGGGACTTTATTAGATGAATTTAAAAACTTGTTCTCTTCGTTGTTTAATCAGTCAGACATGCATGAGGCGCTGGTTAAATTAATTGGATCCAAGCGTGAAGGGGTGAATCGCGAAGAACTTGAAAAGACGTTGAATTACGTGGGGGGCAGTCTCACGAATAAATTAAAAGAGCTAGAAGAAGCGGGCTTCATTGCCAAATGTGCCATGCAAGGTCGGACTTATGGGCAGTATTATAAATTAGTGGATGAGTACAGTTTGTTTTATCTCACTTGGATTGCGCCCGGACGCTTGAATTCTTTCGAGGATATGGCTGGAGCTGCTGAGTTTAATACTTGGGCGGGGTATGCATTTGAAGCAGTCTGTTTTAAGCATTTATCTAATATTCGACGAGCCTTGCATATCAAAGAAAGTACCGCGGCAACTAGCTGGCGTTATATTCCCAAAAAGAAAGAAAATTTTAATGGCGCACAAATTGATCTGTTATTTGATAGAGCCGATGGGGTGATTAATCTTTGCGAAATTAAATACAGTACGTCGCCTTATTTAATTGATAAGAGCTATGCCGCGAATTTAAAAAATAAAATAGAGGCTTATCAAAAAATCACGAAAACTACTAAGCAAATCTTTATTTCGATGATTAGCACTTTGGGTTTGAAAGAAAGTATGTATTCAGAAGAGCTAGTCAGCAGTGAAGTAAAACTAGAAGATTTGTTTAAAGATATTTCAGAATAACTCAGTGTGTTTAAGCACTTAAAAATTCATATAGCTGCTGATGGGTTTTGGCGGGTTATACGCTTATAACGGGCCAAAACTCAAAGAGATAAAAAGTTTTGGCGGAATATAAAATTATAAGTCGCCAAAATTTTTAAAAATTTTTAATTTTCACAGCAAATATTTTTGGTATAAAGCCCGACTTTAAATTTAATCAAGCATTTAAGAGGGCGCCCAAAATGGCGAAGTCAAATTATAAAAATTCTTTGCGGACAGGGTGGACAAGATTTTCCACTTGGTTTTTGAATTTAGATCGCTCAGACCAGGTTGGCATGGTTTTAATCGCGCTGACTGGGGTGGGGTTATTGGCCATGTTATTGAGTGGTAGCTTGAAGAATTTTTTGACACTTCCAGGTGCTGAAGCCAAGGAAGCTCCTGAACTTGGGATGATCAAGGGGTGTGAAAGTTTTGATCTGAAATCTGGGTCCTCTGTGTTAACTGCGCCAGTGATTGTGATTGGAGAAGAGCATTCTCGGCATGCATTAGTTAATAAATGTATGGATGCGATTCTCACACTTAGAGGCAGCCCTTCCCATCGAATTTTTAGAGAAGGCGTGACTCTGGGCGAGCAAGTGAGCTGCTCTAGCCTGCCCTTTGGAGATGCAGAACGAAAACAACGTGAATGTTACGGTTGGGACTCTGTTGGACTTAAACAAAGCAGGGAAAGAGAAGCTTACGTGAAAATGCTAATGGAGAACTATGATTGGTCGTGGCTTACAAAGCTTTTTAAGAGGGAAGTTAGAGAAAAAATTAATGAAATAGTGGAAAAAGCGATCGAGGCAAGTCCTTACACTTCTTTAGAGATTAATCGACTGCCTGATAAGTCAGATCATTTGGAACTTCAGAGGGCTCGGATGGAAATACAAGTAGTAGAAGCCTTCATGTGGAAATATTATGAGTACAAAGATTTGAGAGTGAGTGAACGTAAACAATCTGTTTTGACTGCTTTTCACAAAGAACTATTTCTCTCTTTTGAAAAAATGGAAGAAAGAAACCAGGGTCTTGCTCATGTGATCCAAAAGTCTGTTCTGGCTGATGAAGCTGATAGTGTTATCACTTTTGTTATTGCAGGGCATTGTCATCTTAATCCCTGCCATTACCGCGATTTTGACATTGCAGGTTCTGAAGCAGCGCCAGTTAGAGTAATCAATGATAATAAAAATAGAGTCGCTCTTTTGTTGATCCGGCTGCGAAATACAAAGGAAAGTCTGGCTAGTGGATACTCACAGGAACTTTAGGCTTAGCCATATAAGCACGTAATGGGAATAGCCTAAAGGTTATCTCCCATAGAAAGCACATAAGGGCCTGTATATAAAACAATCCCAATAAATTTACCCAACACGATCCTCGTCGAATCAAATGTCTTCAGCTAAATCGGACTATTTTTACAATAGAGATTTTATTGGCTGTGGTGGTCGTGAATTGATGCTTCAGAAATTTTTAAATTAATTTGATGTTCCTAACGGATATTTTTTGCCAAGCGGCACTCAGGCGAATACAAGATTCGCCCCTACACCATCATTTTTAGAATGGGCAGTCTCAAATTTAAATCAATGCCTATTTTTTCTTCGCATTAATTCTAAAACTTGCAGTCTTGCCATCGCGTCCATTAAGTCTAATTGCGCCTGCTGGAAATCTTTCGGAGATAAATTGGCTTTTTGATCATCGAGAATTTTTCTCGCGGATTCTTTCGCTTCTTCGGCGGCAGATTCATTCACATCTTGAGGTCTTAAAGCCGTATCGGCTAATAAAGTCGCGGAGTTAGGCTGGACTTCTAAGAGACCCCCAGAGACAAATAATAAAATATCTTCAGGGGTGTTTTCAGAATTATTTAGGCCCGTCATTCTTAAAGAACAGGGGGCTATTTTTGTTAATAACTGGAGATGGCCCGGCAAAATCCCTAATTCGCCTTCAGTACTTTTTAAATAAAGCCCAGTGACTTTTCCAGAAAATAAAGCGCCCTCTGGAGAGACAATGTCTACTTGAATTAATTTGGGCTTCGAATTTTCTAGATGCATAAAAAAATTTCCTGGCTGGGCTTATTAAAAAATAAAATTATAAAGTCTTGGCTTTGGCAATGGCTTCATCTATGGACCCGACCATATAGAACGCCTGTTCTGGGAGATGGTCATACTCGCCTTCGACAATGCCTTTGAAATCTCTAATAGTTTCTTTCAAGGGCACATATTTTCCAGGATTGCCTGTAAAAACTTCAGCGACGAAGAAAGGCTGAGATAAAAATCTCTGAATTTTTCGAGCTCTCGAAACTATTAATTTATCGTCTTCGGATAATTCATCCATGCCCAAGATGGCAATGATGTCTTTTAATTCGACATATCTTTGTAAAGTCTTTTGGACCGCACGAGCGACATCGTAATGCTCTTGGCCGACAACTAAAGGGTCTAATTGGCGAGAAGTAGAATCTAAAGGATCTACGGCGGGGTAGATTCCCAATTCAGCAATAGGTCTTGATAAAACAATTGTGGCGTCTAAGTGCGAGAAAGTCGTTGCTGGAGAAGGATCTGTTAAGTCATCGGCTGGGACATAAACAGCCTGAACAGAAGTAATCGAACCTGTTTTAGTCGAGGTAATTCTTTCCTGTAAAACGCCCATTTCTTCAGCCAAGGTCGGCTGATAACCAACGGCTGAAGGCATACGGCCTAAGAGGGCAGAGACCTCAGTTCCAGCGAGGGTGTATCTATAAATATTGTCAATAAAAAATAAAACATCACGGCCTTCGTCTCTGAAACTTTCAGCAATGGTCAAACCCGTCAGAGCCACACGTAATCTATTTCCTGGTGGTTCGTTCATTTGGCCATAGACCAGAGAGACTTTGTCTAGAACATTGGAGTCTTTCATCTCATGATAAAAGTCATTACCTTCACGAGTTCTTTCACCCACACCAGCAAAAACAGAATAACCACTGTGCTCTGTCGCGATGTTATTAATTAATTCCATCATAGATACAGTCTTACCTACTCCAGCACCGCCGAATAAACCCACTTTGCCGCCTTTAGCAAAGGGGCAAATTAAATCAATGACTTTAATACCCGTCTCTAATAATTCTGTACTTAAAGCCTGATCCTTAAAGCTTGGTGCAGAGGCATGAATCGGCATTTTTTTGTCTGAATTGACTGGCCCTTGTTCATCGATGGGGTTGCCCAGAACATCCATAATTCTGCCTAAAGTCGGCGCGCCAACGGGGACCATAATGGGGTTTCCAGTGGCTAAAACTTTTAAGCTTCTTTTTAATCCATCCGTACTGCCCATCGCGATACAACGAACCACGCCATCGCCTAATTGCTGTTCGACTTCCAGGGTCAGTCCAGAGGATTCTTGGACTAATAAAGCCTCATAAATTTTGGGGACATGATTAGGGTCAAATTCGACGTCTACTACTGCGCCAATAATCTGGACTATTTGGCCTAAATGTAATTGGGCTGGTTCTTGTGTATTAATCTTATCCATGTTGACGGATTCCTCTTGTTTTATATTTTTTTAAATTAATTCCCAATTGCATCGGCTCCTGAGCAAATCTCAGCTAACTCTTTAGTAATCATGGCTTGGCGCGCTTTGTTATATTCCAGCTGCAAAGTCTTAATAACATCTCGAGCAGAATCAGTGGCGTTTCTCATCGCCAGCATCTTGGACGCCTGTTCACAGGCAATGTTTTCAACAACGCTGCTATACACCTGGGATTCCAGATATCTCGTGAGTAATAAAGTTAATAAAGATTTGGCATCGGGCTCGTAAATATAATCCCAATGATGAGCAAGCTTCTCGTCAGGTTTTTGAATAATGGGGAGTATTTGCTGACAGTAAGGTTTTTGTTTAATCGTACTGACAAATTCATTGGAGATTAAAAATAAGCGCCCAATTTTGCCCTGATCATATAAATCCAGCATGGTTTTCACCGAGCCAATTAGTTGCATGACTGTCGGCTTATCACCTAGATGATGGGCATAAGAACTAATTTGAATTTTTTGCGCGGGGTTATTAATTAATCGTTTAAAAAATCCCTGAGATTTTTGGCCAATCAAAGCCAGGTTAATTTCAATATTTTGATCCAGAAAAAACTTAAATTCTTTAAGCGCTTGTTTAAACAAATTAATATTTAAACCGCCGCATAAGCCGCGGTCCGTCGAGACAATAATAAAACCGACCGATTTAATTTCTGCCAAATCTCTCGTGATTAAATAAGGGTGCTTATATTCAGGATGTGCATTGGCGACTTGGCTAATCACTTGCTGGGCGAGTTGCGCATAGGGTCTGGCCATTTCCATGCGCTCACGTGCTTTTTTTAATTTGCTCGCAGCAATCATTTCCATGGCGCGCGTGATCTTCTGTGTATTTTTAATACTGCGAATCCGACCCTTAATTTCTTTTGCTGTGCCCATTTTTTCTTACCAGGTCTGCGTTTTTTTAAATTCAAGCATGGCGTCTTTTAATACTTTTTCAGCATCGGCGTCCATCACCGCTTGGGTGTTTAATTTGCTGATTAAGCCCGCATGATTTTGATTTAAATAAATATGTAAAGACTGTTCGAATTTGACCACTTCTTGAGTAGGCACATCGTCTAAATAGCCTTTTTCTACAGCAAATAAAGACACGGCCATTTCGGCAATAGAAAGCGGTGAGTATTGTTTCTGCTTCATGACTTCCATCATGCGTTGACCGCGTTCTAGCTGGCGGCGAGTGATATCATCTAAGTCAGAAGCAAATTGGGAGAAAGCTTCTAATTCACGATATTGAGCCAATGCTAATTTGACCCCACCGCCTAATTTTTTAATTAATTTAGTTTGCGCCGCACCGCCGACTCGAGAGACCGAGGCTCCAGCATTAATAGCCGGGCGAATGCCTGAGTTAAATAAACCAGATTCTAAAAATATCTGACCGTCGGTAATAGAGATCACATTGGTGGGTACGAAAGCTGAAAGATCTCCCGCTTGGGTTTCAATAATAGGCAGGGCAGTAAGAGATCCTGTCTTATTTTTTACTTCACCCTTGGTCATTTTTTCGACATAGGCTGCGTTTACTCTGGAAGCACGCTCTAATAAACGGGAGTGAAGATAAAACACATCGCCAGGATAAGCTTCGCGTCCTGGGGGACGTCTTAGTAATAAAGAAATTTGGCGATAGGCCCAGGCTTGCTTAGTCAAATCATCGTAAACAATCAGAGCATCTTCCCCTTGATCTCTGAAATATTCGCCCATGGAACAACCGGCATAAGGGGCGATAAATTGTAAAGCCGCGGCTTCAGCAGCCGACGCCACAACCACAATGGTATGAGCCAACGCACCGTGTTCTTCTAATTTGTGCACCACATTGGCGATAGAGGACGCTTTTTGGCCAATGGCGACATAGATACATTTAACCCCGGTATTTTTCTGATTGATAATCGCATCAATCGCCACGGCGGTTTTACCAGTTTGTCTATCGCCAATAATTAATTCGCGCTGACCACGTCCAATAGGAACAAGGGCATCGATTGATTTTATGCCCGTTTGAATCGGCTGATCGACGCTCTGTCTTGCGATGACTCCAGGTGCGACTTTTTCAATAGGGGAATAAGCACTGGCCTGAATGGGGCCCTTGCCATCAATGGGATTCCCTAAAGCATCGACTACACGACCTAATAAACCAGGCCCCACGGGGACTTGTAAAATTTTTCCAGTACAACGGGCAGTTTGGCCTTCTGTAATATGATTCGCATTACCAAGAACCACCGCGCCAACACAATCTCTTTCCAGATTTAAAGCCAGGCCGTAGGTATCTCCAGGTAGTTCAATCATTTCGCCATAAGCGACATCTAATAAACCATAGATTTTAATAATCCCATCGCGAGCACTCATGATCACGCCTTCACCGCGAGCCTCTGAGCTAGGTTTAAAATTTTCAATACGTTCTTTAATTAACTGGCTAATTTGCTGGCTCATGGATGACTTACCTTTATTACTAATTTTTTAATTTTTAAAACCCTGCTTGCCCACTTAAAGAATTCAAAGCAAAAGAATTCAAGGCGGCTGAAGAAAGATTTTTCTCGAGTTGTTTTAATTGATTTCTTAAAGACTGATCAATCACAAAATGGGGTGTTTTAATTTTAAATCCGGCGATTAGTTCAGGATTAATATGCAAAGTTAAATTAAATTCTTGCTGATATTTTTGATTTAAATTTTTTCTTAAAATTTCAATTTTTTCTGGGCTTAAATCTATGGCTGATTCAAGAATCGCTTCAGAGATTCCCTGATCTTGGGCTAATAATTCTTTAAATAATTTGAAAATTTCAGGACTAGATAAAAAAACTTTGTCAGAAAGTAATAAATCTAAAAAATTAATAAAAAATGGAGAAGAAATCTCCAGTGCTTGGATTAATAAATCTCTCAAATTTTGCTTAGAAACTCTGGGATTTTTGACTAGTTCTTTGATTTCTAAAAGCTGGCTTAAATCACAAAGATGATTTAAAAAACCGTCCCAAGATTTAATTTCTTTATTTTCTTTGGCGATTTGATACGCCGCTTTGGCGTAGGCTCTAGAGGCTCCGGACATAGAATTTATCTCCCTTAGCCCAGTGCATTTTTTTTATGAGTAAGATCAGCGCTTAATTCTGCCAATAAAGCATCATTGTCAGAGATAGTAATATTGCGATGAATTAATTTCTCAGTACCCGCAGTAATAAAGCTGACTAGTTCTTTCATGAGATTCTGACGTGCTTCGATTCGAGATTTTTCAATCTCACTATCCGCCTGAATTTTAATTCTCTCAGCAATCTTTCTGGCTTCTTCTCTGGAAGATTCTTCGATCTGATGTGCCCGTAAATTAGCCTGTTCAATAATCACAGCCGCTTGAGACTTGGCTTCTAAGATTAATTCTTTCGACTTTTTCTTGGCCAACTCCAGCTCATGATGCGCTTTTTCAGACGCGGCCAAACCCATAGAGATTTGCTCGCGACGATCTCTTAAAGTTTTAATTAAAGGCGGCCAGATAAATTTCATGGTAATCAATACCAAGATCAAAAACGTGATCATCTGGCCTAATAAAGTCGCATTGATTCCCATGAAAAAACCTCTTTTTAAAAATCTTTAATTTTTATATTTTTTTAATTATTTACTGGCGTATTGCAAAACAACGCTGAGCAAAGGATTTTGTGCATAAAGCAAATAAAATCCCATCGCAATCGAAATCGCGGCGAAAGCGTCAACAAAGGCTGCTGCAACGAACATACGGACCATCAATAAACCAGTCAGTTCTGGTTGGCGAGCGACGCCTTCTAGAAATTTCCCGCCTAAGACACCAAAGCCAATCGCCGTTCCTAAAGAAGGCAGGCCAATTAATAAGGCCACAGCAATCACCGTCATGCTCTGAACACTGGCGACTAATTCTCCGATCATAAAGTTTCTCCTGTTATATAAAAAAATTAAAAATTAAAACTCAAAATTTAAAACTAAAAAATACTAGTGCTCTGATTCAGCCATGCTGAGATAAACCACGCTGAGCATCATGAAAACAAAAGCCTGAATCACAATAATTAAAATATGAAACACGGCCCATAAAGACCCGAGGGCCCACTGGATCCACCAGGGTAATAAAGCAATTAATATAAAAATTAATTCCCCGGCAAACATATTTCCAAATAATCGCAAAGAGAGAGACAAGGGCTTAACTAACTCATCAATTATTCTGAAAGCGATATTTAAAATAAATAAATAGGGCCCAAAAGGCTGAGTTAAAATTTCTTTGCCTAAGCCAAGAATCCCTTTGGAATAAAAATTAAAACAAATAATTAAAATAAAAATGCTAATAGACAAAGCAAAAGTTAAAGAAGGGTCTGAGGTCGGGACAGAACGCCAGTGCTCAACGCCGAATAAATTTAAAGTATCTGGAATAAGATCAACGGGTAATAAATCCATCAGATTCATTAAGAACACCCAGACAAAAATAGATAAAGCCAAAGGGGCGATTAATAAGCTTTTCCCCTGATAAGACTCTCGAACAGTACTATCTATTTTTTCAATGGCCCATTCGACAAAGTTTTGTACAGGCCCTGGAACCCCTGATTTAACCCGAGCAGCCACTAGGCCAAATAATAAAATAAATAACCCAGCTAAGACCCAAGAAGTAATTAAAGTATCTAAGTTAATCACCCAGAAACCAGTTTGGGCGGCGCCTATTTTCCAGGTGTGTAAATCTAAAGTTAAATTATGTAAATGATGCTGAACATAACTTGCAGAGCCAGTATTGCTAGAATTTAAAACAGGAGAAGCACTAGACAAGATGGGCTCTCCCCTTAGAAAAAGCTTGAGTTAATAAGCTTAAATAAAACACAGTAGTAATTAAGATAAAAGATAATAAAAAAGGCCAAATTGATAAATTAAATTTCTCGAAGCCAAATTTAAAAACTAAATAACAGCCCGTGAATAAAACCAGCCATTTGAATAAAGCCCCTAAGTAAAATCTCTTAATAATAGAGAAGGGTGCATAGTGAGTTTGTGTGTGGGCAGAGAAAAATAAGCGATAGAAAAAAACCGTGTTAGCTAAAAGCAAAACCAAGGCACCCATTAAAAAAGACAGGGTCAAAGTCCAGGAAAACAAAGCAAGAATCAAAGCCGCGGAAAATACAGCGACGCAGTCAGCGACGAACGCTTGTCTTAAGTGTTTCTTGTAATTCTGATGGTGTACTTGCATGAATAGGCCCTTATAAAAGCGCGCGTAGTATATGGATTGGGCCTGGTGCAATCAACGGAATTTTTTGTAATTTTTTCGAAAGTTTGCTTGATAAAAAAGCGAGAGATTGGTCTCCCTCGCTTTTCAATTTAGGCGATCAAACATGAGGAAGAGGGCTTATCATCAGTACTAGTGGGCTTATCAATATGAAGGGGCACCATAACAAAACCATTATGCGGGTCGGGTCGACCGCCTGGTCCAGCGGACCCGCCACCAGAAGGAGCTCCAACTCCAGCAAAGTCTGCGAATGGGGTGGCAATTCCGATTTCGGCAGTTCGAGGTTCGGCAGGGGCTCCAGCTCCAGCAGTTCCGCCTCCAGCGGAAGCTGCAGGGCAAGAAGAGGCATATGGTTCTACTAATAAGTAGCGCATCAAATCTCTCAGTAGACCTTCAAGATCATTCATAGTACAGCTAATAAGACTCAGGTTTCGCTCTACCTTAGGTAAGTCTTCCGTTCGTTCAGCTGCAAGGAGCTGAGCTTTATATCTATTCATGTCACTATTTACTGTTTTAAAGTCAGTACGGGGAAAAAAGGGGCAACCTTCAAAGGAGGTATCTAATTTTATGGCGAACCCTCCAAGTTCGTTTAATCTCTGAATAAAAACTTGGCGGGCTTCTGGTGTCTGTGCTTGATAGACTGCTATATCACCCTTTGATTCGCTGATCTTGGCTATATAAAGATTCAAAAAATTAATGCGTTCCTGTTTAGCTGGGCCGGGAGCTAGAAATAATCCGTCGCTAGCAGAACGAGGACGATCTCCAGCGCTCAGAGCAAAGACATTGTTGATCGGCCTTGAGCGTGCAGCCTCTATAGTGAGCCTGTTCTCATAATAGTCCTTGCCAAGGTTTTCCACGCCTTGCAATATCTTTCTTATGCCTTTTTGTCCCCGCTTCAAGGCGTCGATTGTCCTATCGAGATTGGTCTCTGGAAGAATCCCAATTTTTACCCAGCAGCTATTTCCATGTCCACCAGAGCCTGTCTCAATAACAAGGCCATCCTGCATGTAAGGGCCGAAGAATCTTGCAATCTTCCTGAGTTTTTCTTCTCTCTCTTTCGTCGAAGCGGCCAAAAATACTATTTCATACGTCGCCAGCTCTGGATAGCCAGTTTCAACCATAAGTTTGCCACGATGTGATAAGTCAATATCCCAACGGCTCCCAACGCTCCTTGTTAGTTCTTCACCGGTCACTGTGACCTTTCTCTCTCTGACCTCTTTGTCTGTGAGCTCTTTACCAACCACTGTGACCTTGTTAAGGGCAGCTAAAAAAAAATCAATATTATCCAAGCGTGATCGTGAACCAGACATAAAAATAACCTCGATAATTTGTTATTAATCAATAAAAAACGCGAGAGCTTATTTTTTCTAACTGCTGGAAGGAATTAAATTTTTTTATTTTGATTTAAAAAAGCTGGTAATACTTTTTATCTTTAATTTGCTTCATGGCTTTTTTAGGGCTAATTGGAAGCCCGCGAGGGGAGAGACGAGATCAAGCGCTTAATTCCCAGCCGGTTAAGTCATCGGAAAAGTCGAGCATCGCGTGAAATCTTGAATGCCAATGGGTAGGGATTGCATAAAACCCCTATTCCATCCAATGCGCCCACCCAGAAGTGAATAAGCCATAGAACCAGCCGAGGGCAAGAATAATAGCAAAGGCAAAATTGCCATGATCTAAACCAAACATGCCTTCATGTTGAACATAAGGATAAAAATAAAGCAGGACAAACAGCGCTGGAATTAAGCCCAAAATTAAGCCGCGTTTGATCCATGCATCGTGCCAGAGGGGAATAGCAATGAATAAGCCTAAGACGCCGCCTAATAAAAACTGATTAATAAAGCTAGGGTAAATTTCAGCCCAATGTTCTGGTGCTGAAAAGCTGACATGAATTATTTGAGCTAAATCAAAATGGGCAATGAGCCAAAAAATCATGGCCTGTAATAAGCCAGCGAGGGCCCCTGAAGAAAAGCCGATGGTGATGTCTCTAAAAAATCTCATAGTAAATTTTTATCTATCTCTATTAAAAAGGGCGGCGATCATAGCGTTTGGAAAATTGATTTAAAAGAACAAGATTTAATAAAATTTAATCTCCTTGAGTCATTGAGTCTGTTTGGCTAGCCAGTCTTTTTCTATCAAAAATTCTTGATACAACTTGGCCTCGGGGCTGTTTTCTTCAGGGGTCCAGTTGTATCTAAAACTGACTTCAGGCGGGAGGGACATCAAAATAGATTCGGTGCGTCCTCCCGACTGCAAGCCAAATAAAGTCCCTCGGTCGTAAATTAAATTAAATTCGACATAGCGACCCCGTCGATATCTTTGAAAATCTATTTCTCTTTGGGTGTAGGGAATATCTTTGCGTCTAGAAATAATGACTTTTAAAGCCTGAACATAATGCTCAGTGACCGACTCCAGTAATTTCAAGCACTCTTCTAAAGACCCCTGATTAAAATCATCAAAAAATAAGCCGCCAATACCGCGGGGTTCTTGACGATGTTTTAAGTAAAAATACTGATCACAGTTTTTTTTAAATCTTAAATATAAATCTTCGCCTACAGCCTCGCGGGCATGTTCATGCCAGAGCACACAATCTTCTTCGAAACCATAGTAAGGGGTTAAATCAAAACCCCCGCCAACCCACCAAACTCCAGACTCTGACTGAAATAAACGAACGTTAAAATGCGAGGTGGGGACATAAGGATTTTTAGGATGAACAACGACGGAGACGCCCATGGCTTCAAATTTTTGACCCGCTAATTCAGGTCTATTTTGAGTAGCGCTCGGGGGTAATTCAGCACCTTGGACTTGTGAAAAATTAACCCCTGCTTGGTCAAAATACTGAGAGTTAGCTAAAACACAGGTTCGCCCATGGCCCTGTAATTTATTATTTAAATTTAAATTTTTGGGCTCTCGAGTCCAAGAATCTATTAAAAACTTAGTCTTATCTTCAAAGCTTTCGAGCATCTGGATAATTTTATTTTGAACGGTCAAAAAGCGATGGTGCATGATATAGTTCGCCCCCTAAAATTTTTTTAAATTAGTTAATAAAACAACATGATAAAAAATATTAAAAATATAAAAATTAAGATTTGTGGTATTCGGACGATTCAAGACATGCAAGCGGCGTCTGATGCGGGCGCCAGTGCGATTGGTCTTGTTTTTGTTCCCAACTCTCCACGGCGGGTGAGCATCCAAGAAGCGCAGGCGATTATCAAGGCCTCTCCAGCGTTTTTAATCAAAGTAGGTTTGTTTGCGAATGCGAGCGCTGAGTTGATTCAAGACTATTTAAAAAATTTAAATTCAAATTTAGATGTCTTGCAATTTCATGGCGATGAAAATTTAGAGACCAATGATTTTTGTAAAAGTTTTAATAAGCCGTTTATTAAAGCGTTGAAAATAAAAGCAGAAGAGTTTTTTCCCCCTCTCTGTCCTTCGGTTTCACCTTCAGGCCTGTCTCTCCCTCCAGGGGAGAGACGAAATCCAGGGGAGAGCAAGACTCAAGATCTTATTAATAAAATTAAAAATTACCCTGACGCTGCGGGGATTTTACTCGATGCGTTTGATCCCCATCAGCCAGAAGTTCATGGCGGGACGGGGAAAAAATTTAACTGGGATTTGCTTGATTTAATTTCTGAAAATTTAAAGCCTTTAGGTAAAAATTTAATATTGGCTGGGGGATTAAATCCAGAAAATATTCAAGAGGCCCTAAAAATAAGCAGAAAAAATATCTATGCCGTTGATGTGAGCTCAGGTGTGGAAAGTACGCCAGGGGTGAAATCTCCAGAGAAAATTAAATTATTTTGCGAGCGAGTGTTTACTATTTATGATTAAAAAAATTAAAAATATAAAAAAAATTAATTCACATTCTCATGCCAGTCATCCCTTAAATTTAAGCATTCATGCGCCTCACTCCAGTAAAGAGCGTTCTCGCCTCGGCAAGCAAGTTGCGCTGGTCGGCGCTGTGGTTAATTTGGCTCTGGCGCTTTTAAAATTATTGATTGGTTATTTCGGACGATCTCAGGCTTTGATTGCCGATGGGGTGCATTCTTTTTCAGATTTGATCTGTGATTTTCTGGTCTTAATTGCCGCGAAATATGGCAATGCGGACGCTGATGAAGATCACCCTTATGGGCATTATCGGATTGAGACCATTATTACGCTGGCGCTGGGGCTGATGTTGTTTTTAACGGGCGTGGGCATTGCCGTCGACGCTGCTTTTGATATCGCGCATCAGAATTTTCACGTGCCGTCCTACTGGACCCTTTGGGTAGCGCTGATTTCTATTTTGGCCAATGAATTCTTGTTTTTTTACACTAGAAAAATCGCCAATCAGATTGACTCCAGTGCTTTGAGAATTAACGCTGCCCACGCCCGCAGTGATTCTTTGGCGTCCGTAGTCGTCTTGGTCGGTTTAATTGGGGCTTTATTGGGCTGGTTATTTTTAGACGCAGTCGCGGCCATCGTGGTCTCTTTGATTATTATTAAAATGGGGCTGAAAGGCGCTTGGGGCGCTTTATTAGAGCTCACGGATCAGGGTTTAGGTCATGAGAATTTATTAGAAATTCAAGAAATTATTTTAAACACTGAAGGGGTTTTAGCCATGCATCAGCTAAGAACTCGTAAGATGGCGTCTCGCATTTATCTAGACCTGCATATTTTAATTCCGCCTTATGCCTCAGCATCCGAAGGCCATCAGATTGCAGAGCGCGTGCATGTCGGGTTAGTTAAAAAATTCCCCAATATTTTCGATACGACTATTCATGTCGATGTTGAAAATCATCCAGAAGTCTTACCTGAAAAATTATTACCCACGCGTTCTGAATTTTTAAATAGTTTAATTAATTGCTTTGAGGGGAAATTAAAACTCTCAGATATTCATCATTTGAATTTATATTATTTAAATAATCATCTGGAGGCCCAGCTGTGTTTAAAAAAATCTTTAAATAAAGATTTAAATTTAGATTTAGATTTAAGTCAGGCCCTTAAATCCATTCCAGGCTTGGCAAAAATAGAGCTGATGAACCATGTCCAATAATTTAAATTATTCTCCTATTGCTATCAGCGTGGGAGAGCCTGCAGGGATTGGGCCCGATATAGTCTTAAAAAATTTAATCAAATTAGATTTAAGTAAAGAATTAATAAAAAATTCTAAAAAATTAAAAATCTTTGCGGATAAAAATTTATTAAAACAAAGGGCTGAGTTATTAAATTTAGATTTTAATTTAATTAATAATCTAGAAGCTGAGAATTTACTCAGTTGGGAAGATATTAAAATCAAAACCCCAGTAAAACCGGGCGTTTTAGACCCAGAAAATTCAACTTATGTTTTAGCCTGTTTAAAACAGGCTGCTTTGTTTTGCCAAGAAAATCAAAAGAATAAAGTCAGCTTAGTCACCGGGCCTATTCATAAAGGCGTGATTAATCAGGCGGGTTTTAAATTTACAGGGCATACAGAATTTTTAAGAGATTTAGCGGGTTTGGATTTAGTAGTCATGATGATGGTCTGTCCCAAATTAAATTTAAAAATTGCTTTAGCGACAACACATATTGCTTTGTCTCAAGTGCCTCAAGAATTAAATTCAGAGTTATTAGAAAAAATAATTAAAATTTTGGATTTAGGTTTAAAAAAATATTTTAATCAAAATCATTTATTAAATTTTCCAAAAATAGCCCTCTGTGGCTTGAATCCACATGCTGGAGAAGAGGGTTATTTGGGCCTGGAAGAAAAAACTTGGATCGAGCCTTTGGTTAAAAAATTTAAAAAAATTAATCAAATTAATATTTCAGGGCCTTATTCTGGAGACAGTATTTTTAATATTAAAAATAGAGAGAAATTTGACGTGATTTTGGCGCTGTATCATGACCAGGGATTGGCACCCTTTAAAGCCTTGTGTTTTGGTGAGGGTGTGAATGTCACTTTGGGCTTGCCCTATTTGCGAACCAGTGTGGATCATGGGACGGCTCTGGATTTAGCAGGAACTGGAAAGGCAGGCGCGGAGAGTTTTTGGGAGGCCCTGAGTTTGGTTTTTTAGTCGGAGAACTTGTCTGAAATAGTCTCTGAAAGGGCTTCTGAGAAATCAATTATTTTTGTAAAGAAAGCATGCGCTGCGAGGTCTGGAGTCACGCCATTGATATGAATAAGAATAGGCCAAACGGCGAGTCCTCTGGGGATAACCAAAGATTCTATTTTGTGTTGAATGGACGGAATCACTTCACTGCCAATTTTATTTCTTGAAAATTTAATTTCGCAAATAATTAACGTGTTGTGTCGTGTCTTAATTAAGCAATCAATCTGACAACCGGCATGCGCCTTGGTCTTATTTTGAAAATAAGGTCCGTGATTCACGACATCATTAGAAGAAAGCTGCAGGGCATGTAAGAGCCAGGGCAGATTATTTAAAACAAGATTTTCAAACTGTAAGCCCATCACGCCATCCCAGCCTGGGAAACTGCTTAGAGATTGATGGTTAAAAAGTTTTTTTTCGATTTTGCTTCGATGAGGGGCCACATATTTCAAATAAAAGCGTAAATAATTATCTGAAAGCCGATAGTGACTTAGTCGAGAGTCCAAGCCTGTTTTGATGCTCCAGTGGGCCTCTTTGCTGACAAAGCCAGAGAGTATTAATTCGTTGAGATAGCTCAGCCAAAAACCACTTCTTTGAACGCCTAATTTTTCACAGATGGCTTGATACTCGAGTGGACCGTCGACCAAAGCTTCAACAATTTTTTGGTGGTAAAGACTTTTGACGGTAAATAAATCATTAAAAATATCTTGAAATTCTCGAAATAAAATCCCGCTTTTTTTAAAGCATAGGCGATGAATATTGTCATCTGCTGAAAGAGCTGGCTGAAGTTCTTCGATATATCTCGGGATGCCTCCAGTGACGGACAGCATTTTAAATTTTTCATAATTGGATGCTTTGAATCCCATTTTTATTAATAGCTGATTGCAGGTCTTGATTGGCAGGGGTTCTAAAGTCAGTGTGAGAGAGAGGCGCCCCATAAAGCCCGTGCTGCTTAAAATATTTTCTTCAATCCATGCTGAGACAGAGCCGCAGAGTACTAAAACTAAATTAGAAATTTCTTTGAATTCATTGTCCCAGGCTGTTTTTAATTTGCCCAAGAAAGAATCATCTTTGGTGCTCATCCAGGAAATTTCATCGAATAAGATAATTAATTTTTCAGAAGGTTTAATTAATCTTTGAGCCTGTTTAGCTAGCAAAGAAAACAGGGTGCTCCAATTATCTGCATACACTCCTGGAAGATCGAAAGCATTGGCAAGCTGAGCGGAAAATTCTGCTTTTTCTGATTCTGTCGTTGTTTTTTTAGTGGGGGGCAGTCCAGAAAAATTTAAAAACAGATGTTTGCGCGCGAATTCCTTAATTAAACGACTTTTTCCTATGCGACGTCTGCCTTGAAGAGTCACAAGACTGGCTGTTTTTTTATCTAATAGTTGATTGAGGGCAGCGAGCTCTTGGGTTCGGCCAATAAAGAAATTTTCCATATCGCAGACCTTGATTTTATTAATATTTTTTAATTGAAACGATTCTATGGAAGTATATATGACCTGTAAATTTACTTCCATAGAATAAAGAAGATGATTCTATGGAAGTATTTTTTATTTAAATTTTTACTTAATTTTTTTAATTAATTCTTCAAAATTTTTCTCAAAGCTTTCCAGGTCTTCATGATTGTGAATCACAAAATCTGTGTTTTTATTAATTAAATCTAATCGCTCTTTTTGGGACAGCTGGGAATTAATCATCGCGTCAGCTAGCTCTGGAGAGATTTTATCTCTGTGAATGAGCCTATTTTTTTGAATATCTGGATGGGTATCAATGACTATTAGCTTTTCAATCATGGGGTAGTGATCTCTGGATTTTAATAAGGGAATAACTAAGCAAATAATCGGAGCGTCTGAGGCTTGAATAGTTTTCTCTATGATTTGGCGAACTTCTGGATGAATTAAATTTTCTAGAAAGATTTTATCTTCTGGATTTTCAAATATTTTTTGTCTTAACAGCGCTCTGTTCAGTGTTTTATTTGAATTGTTTAGATTCAAAATTTCAGGGCCGAAGTAATTTAAAATTTTTATAAAAATAGGCGTGTTTTCTTGGGTTAATTCTCGAGTAATTAAATCGGCATCGATGATTTCAATCCCATGATTTTTTAGCCAAGAAGTTAAGACGGATTTTCCGCTGGCGATGCCGCCTGTTAAGCCAAGAATGACTGGAGAGTGGGTGGGCATAGTTTTTAATTTAACAATATAAAAATAAAGAGGGCCTTAGTTTTACAGAAAAAATTCTGCATAGCCATTTAGCGCTCGGGGCTATAAAATTCGCGGCTATTTTTTTAAATAAAATAATTAATTTTAGGATTTTCCCATGCGTGATTTGTTTTCACAAGATCAAAACCCAGAGTTTGAGAATATTCCCCTGCAAAATTTACCCATAGGCATTCAAGATTTTGAAAAGCTCAGGCAAGAAAATTTTTTGTATGTCGATAAAACACAGCATCTATTAAGGCTTATTCAGACAGGACGTTCTTATTTTATTTCCAGACCTAGACGATTTGGAAAATCTTTAATGATTTCGACTTTAGAGATGATTTTTAAAGCGCGTAAAGATTTATTTGAACGCACCTGGATTTTAAATAGCAAAGAGGCAGCGAACTATGACTGGAAAGAATATCCAGTCATTAGGTTAGATATGGGTCGTGTTTATCAAGAATGCGCGGGTAATTTTAAACAAGCACTGACTAATAAGATTTTTGATATAGCGGATGCTTACCAGGTACCCTTAGAAAGAAATAATTTAGGTCCTGCAGATGCCGTGGATCGCTTCATTGAGGTTTTGGCTAAATTTAAAAAATCACGCGTGGTGGTCTTAATCGACGAGTATGACAAGCCGATCTTAGATAATATTTTAGATTTGAAAAAAGCCGATGAAATAAGAGAAATCCTGCGAAGTTTTTATACCATCTTTAAATCTCAAGACGGGAATATTCATTTTTTATTACTCACGGGCGTGACTAAATTTACCAAGGTTTCGATATTTTCAGGCTTAAATAATCCGGATGATTTGACTTTAACGGATAAGAATTCTGATTTGGTGGGATATACCCAAGTAGAGTTAGAAAATAATTTTTTGCCTCATATTAAAAAACTAGCGCAGAAGCTTGGTACTTCGATGCAAGAACAGCTCGATCAAATTAAAAGCTGGTACAACGGCTATCAATTTTCAGCCGAAGGCACGCCGGTTTATAACCCTTTTTCTGTCTTGAAATTATTTCAGCACGAAAGCTATCAGGCCCATTGGTTTGAAACAGGGACGCCTAGTTTTTTAATGGACTTGTTAAAAGCAGAGCAATTTAATTTAGCCAAATTAAATCAACTTAAGGTCGATGCAGAAGCTTTAAGCATGAGCGATATTCACAAAATGGAACTAGTCGCACTGCTCTACCAAACCGGTTATTTGACCATTAAAAATTATGATCGAGAGTATCGAATTTATGATTTGGATTACCCCAATCTTGAAGTCAAAACGGCGTTTACTAGTAATTTATTAACGACTTTTTCTGAGACCGATATTTCAGATCAGGGGGGCTTGTTTCTTGAGTTAAGTCAAAGTTTAAAAGCGGAAAATTACGAATTATTTTTTGAGGTTTTAAAAACTTTTATTGCGAATATTCCCTACACCCAATTTATCAAAATGGGCGAGAGAGATTTCCAAACTGTACTGTTTTTAATTTTTACTTTACTGGGTTATCGCATGGGCCTGGAGGTCTATACCAGTCGGGGAAGATTAGACGCGGTTCTTGAATATAAAGATCATATTTTTATCTTTGAATATAAAGTAAACCAAACAGCTCAAGCAGCACTCGATCAAATTAAGGCTAAGAAATATTTTCAGCCGTATTTAAATCAACATAAAAAAATTAATTTAATTGGGATTAATTTTTCAGTGGCTGAAAAAAATATAGACCAGTGGATTTGTGAAAAATTAATTCAGGACTAATCCCTATCTAATCTCTGTCATAAACACATGGATCCTGAGTTCCTCTGTGCTAGAATCGGCCGCTTTTTTGGCTGGGTCTGATTTTTTTAAATTTTTAATTTTAATTTCTGGAGATTTCATGGTGAGTAAAAACAGTAAGAATAATAAAAGAAATAATTTGGGGCCCAGAAATATTTCTCTGGGAAATTTAATTCGCTATTGTTTTCCCATCATGGCGATTGTTTCTATTTTGCATCGGGCCTCTGGGTTTGTGTTGTTTTTATTAATCCCCTTCATGCTTTATTTATTAGAAAAATTAAAAAGCAGTGCCGCAAGTTTTGCTCAAGTTCAATCGGGCTTTGATCACTGCTGGGTTTTAAAAATTTTAACTTGGATTTTGCTCTCAGCGCTCTGGTATCACTTGATTGCTGGGGTTAAGCATCTGTTCATGGATTTAGGCTTTTTAGAAGAAAAAGAAAGCGCCAAAATCAGCTCTATTTTTATTTTAATTTTAGGATTTATAGGAATTGTTTTACTAGGAGCATGGTTATGGTAAGTAGTGTCAATAGTATTACGGGCTTAACAAAGTCCGGGATGAAAGACTGGTTTATACAAAGAATTACGGCTGTTTTGATGGCGGCATATTTAATAATTTTGATTGGATTTTTAATGAACCATTATTTTAATTTTGGGAATTTAGATTATGTATTTTTTATGAAAATATTTAATACTTTGTTTTTTAAGATTAGCACTTTTATCTTTATTTTATTTTTATTATTCCATGCCTGGATTGGGGTTTGGACCATATTTACAGATTATATTCACTGCAGTGTTTTACGCGGTGTTTTATTTACTTTAATTTTTTTAGTAATGCTTTCCTGCGCTCTCTGGGGCGCTGTAATTCTCTGGAGTTAAGATCTTGGCGAATGTAACAAATCTAGCAAAATACGAATTTGATGTCTTAGTGATTGGCGCTGGAGGGGCAGGTTTACAGGCCGCTTTGCAATTAGCTAAGTCGGGTTTAAATGTCGGTGTCTTATCGAAAGTATTCCCAACGAGATCTCATACGGTCTCAGCTCAAGGCGGCATGGCAGCGGCTTTAGGGAATGTTCATGAAGATGACTGGCGCTGGCATATGTATGACACGGTGAAGGGTTCGGACTATTTAGGGGATCAAGACTGTATTGAATACATGTGCAAAAACGCGCCTGAAGTGGTCTATGAGCTGGAGCATATGGGCATGCCGTTTTCCAGATTAGATTCTGGGCGGATTTATCAAAGAGCTTTTGGTGGCATGTCTCAAAACTATGATCCTAGTAAGATTGCCCAAAGAACTTGTGCGGCGGAAGATCGTACTGGACATGCGCTATTGCATACTTTGTATCAGGGCAATTTAAGACATAAAGCGAATTTTTATACGGAATGGTTTGCGCTGGATTTAATTAAAACAGACGATGGCAAAATCTCTGGAGCGACGGCCATTTGCATAGAAACTGGTGAGATTGCCATTTTTCATGCTCGTGCGGTGATCTTAGCAACTGGCGGGGCTGGAAAAATATTTGAATCAACGACGAATGCTTTTATCAATACGGGAGACGGTATTGGCATGGCTTTAAGAGCGGGAATCCCCGTTCAAGATATGGAATTCTGGCAGTTCCATCCCACTGGCATCGCTGGAGCTGGAGTTCTAGTGACAGAGGGCTGTCGTGGTGAAGGTGGTGTCTTAAGAAATAAAGACGGTGAGAGATTCATGGAGCGCTATGCGCCTAATGCCAAAGATCTTGCTTGTCGAGATGTGGTCTCCAGAGCTTCTGCCATGGAAATTCGCGAGGGTCGTGGATTTAATCCCGGCGGTGAAGACTATGTGAAATTAGATTTAACCCATTTAGGCGAAGAGATTATTTCGAAAAGATTGCCAGGGATTCGTGAGTTAGCTAAAACTTTTGCCGGCGTCGACCCGGTCAAAGAGATGATCCCCGTTGTCCCTACCTGTCATTATATGATGGGGGGCATACCCACTAATATTCATGGGCAAGTCATTACCCAAGATTTAAATGGCCAAGATAAAATTATCGAGGGCTTATATGCCGTCGGTGAATGCGCCAGTGTGTCTGTTCACGGGGCGAATAGATTGGGCTCTAATTCTTTATTAGACCTGGTAGTTTTCGGACGTGCAGCAGGAATTCATATTAATAATGCTGTGAGAGAAGGCTTAAGTTTGTCTAATATTACAGACTCTCAAGTCGAAGAATCTTTAGTTCGAGTGAATCGCTGGAATAGCTCGAAAACTAATGGATCGACAGAAGATTTATTTGATATCAGAACCCAAATGAAGCGAATCATGCAGCAAGATTTCGGCGTATTTAGAAAGGGCGAATTCATGAACGAAGGCATGAAGAAAATATTGGTATTAAAAGAAAGATTAAAAAACGCCGTTTTACCTGATAGCTCTCAAATATTTAATACCATGCGTATTGAAGCTTTAGAATTAGACAATTTAATCGAAGTGGCTTTGGCAACGGCGGTTTGCGCGAACTTCAGGACTGAAACTCGCGGCGCGCATTCCAGAGAAGATTTCCCAGAGCATGATAATAAAAATTGGATTAAACATACTTTGTATTTTGCTGAGGGTAATAAAACATCGACCAGGGATGTGAATTTTAAGCCTATTGAAGTCGATGCGTTTCAGCCTAAAGAAAGAGTTTATTAAGAATTAAATAAATCTAAAAAAGAGAGTTTATTAAAAATGGAATTTCAAATTTATAGATACAACCCTGAGTTAAACCAAAAGCCTTATATGCAAAGTTTTAACTTAGATATTCCTGATGACAGCCCCATGATGGTTTTGACGGCCATCGAATTATTAAAAGAGCAAGATCCTACTTTGGCTCTAAGACGCTCTTGCCGTGAAGGAGTCTGTGGGTCGGACGGAATGAATATCAATGGTAAAAACAGATTGGCTTGTATTACTAATTTATCTGAATTATCTAAACCTATTGTTTTAAGGCCTCTGCCAGGCCTGCCTGTCTTAAGAGATCTAGTCGTAGATATGACTCAGTTTTATACGAACTATGAAAAAGTGAAGCCGTATTTACAGGGCCATGAGCCCGTCCCCGCCAAAGAGTATTTACAGAGCCCTGAAGAGCGCGCGAAATTAGATGGGTTGTATGAATGTATTTTATGCGCATGTTGTACCACTTCTTGTCCGTCTTTCTGGTGGAATCCCGATAAATTTATTGGTCCTGCTGGATTATTACAGGCCTATAGATTCGTCGCAGATTCCAGAGATGGCGCAAAAGAAGAAAGATTAAAAGATCTAGAAGACCCTTTTAGTGTATTTAGATGTCGTGGGATTATGAACTGCGTGTCTGTTTGTCCAAAAGGCTTGAATCCGACTCGTGCGATCGGTAAATTGCGCTCCGAAATTTTAAAGCGCGCTGTTTAGTTATTTTTTATTTTTATCTTTTTAGGGAAAACCATGTCTGAATTTTTAGCCTCTATGAAATCCGCCTGGAAAAACTCGCAGTTATCTGGGGTGAATACGGCGTATCTGGAGGCTATCTATGAAGATTATTTACAAGATCCTAATTTAGTTGAGCCCAGTTTTAGAAAGTATTTTGATGAATTAGTGTTAAAAAATCAGGGGGCGCCTGATGTTTCCCATGAATTAATTAAGCAAAGTTTTATCAAGCTAGCGTCTATGAATATGGAAAGTATGGGGTCTTGCGCTGGCGCTGATGCTGATCCCGCCAAGCTACTTGCCGTTTCGAATCTCATCATGGCTTATAGAACCTTAGGGCATAGACAGGCCAAGTTAGACCCGCTGGGTTTAAATAAAATCCCTGAGATTCCTGAGTTAAGCTTAAAATTTCATGGTTTAAGCTCACAAGATTTAGAAAAAAGTTTTGAGTTAAATAATTTTAATAATTTAAAATTAAAAAATATTATTAAAAACCTTGAGGCTATTTATTGCGGATCACTGGGCGCTGAATATATGCATATCAGTTCAGACCAGGGGGAAGTAGAAAAATCTTGGATTAGAGAAAATTTAGAAAATAAAAAAAATCTAGAAAATAAAGATTTAAAAATAAAAATTCTAAAAGATTTAATTTCAGCCGATGGCCTAGAAAAATATTTAGGCATGAAATATGTCGGCCAAAAAAGATTTTCTCTGGAGGGCGGCGATAGCTTAATTCCCATGGTGAATTATTTAATTAATCAGGGGGCTGTTCAGGGTGTAAGTGAAGCTGTGATTGGCATGGCGCATCGGGGAAGATTAAATGCTTTAGTCAATATTTTAGGTAAATCTCCTCAGGATCTCATGGCCGAATTCGAAGGCAAGCATGCGAAAAATTTACTCTCTGGCGATGTCAAATATCACAATGGATTTTCGTCCGATATAGAAACTAGTGATGGAAAAATAGTTCACTTGGCGATGGCTTTTAATCCGTCCCATTTAGAAATTGTAGCCCCTGTAGTCTCAGGCTCTGTGAGAGCTCGCCAAGATCGAAAATATCAAGATAGATCAGAAGTATTGCCCATTATTATTCATGGCGATGCTGCTTTTGCAGGCCAGGGCGTGGTTATGGAGCATTTGAATTTATCTCAGCTCAGAGGATTTTATACAGCTGGGTCTGTCCATATAGTTATTAACAATCAAGTGGGTTTTACTACTTCGAATATTTTGGATGCGCGTTCTGGGGTTTACTGCACCGCTATTGCCAAGATGATCGAAGCCCCTGTTTTTCATGTGAATGGCGATGATCCTGAGGCAGTTATTTTGGCGACGAAGCTCGCGCTGGAATACCGGATGAAATTTAAAAAAGATGTGGTTATAGACTTGGTGTGTTACAGACTCCATGGCCATAACGAATCTGATGAGCCTTCTGGGACGCAGCCCCTGATGTACCAAAAGATTAAAAATCATGAAGCGCCTTATAAAATTTATGCGCAAAATTTAATTAAAAATAATTTACTAACCCAGGCTGAATTAGATAATTTAATCTCAGCTTATAAAAATAAATTAGAAGCTGGCGCGCCTTTAGTTAAATTAGTTAATAAAAATTCCAAAAATAATTGGACGCCTTATTTAAATAAAAATTGGCGTGAAAAATATTCAAGCCTATTAGATAAAAATTATTTAATTAATCTGGCCAGAAAATTAGAAGCCTTGCCAGAAAGTTTTGCGTTACAAAAGCAAGTTCAAAAAGCTTTAGAAGATAGAATTTTAATGACTGATGAAAAATTAGGAATTAATTGGGGTTATGCAGAAATATTGGCCTATGCGAATTTATTAGATTTAGGTTGTGGCGTGAGATTAGTTGGCCAAGACGCCGGTCGTGGGACGTTTTCTCATAGACACGGTGTCTTACATAGCCAATTAGATGACAGCTTATTTATGCCCTTAAGCAATATTCTTAAAGAGAAAAATAAAGAGAAAAATAAAGATAAAGAAAATATAAATCTTGAGATTATTGATTCGACTTTATCAGAAGAAGCGGTGATGGCGTTTGAGTATGGTTATTCTGGGTCTTCTCCAGAAAGTTTGGTTTTGTGGGAAGCGCAGTTTGGTGATTTTGCGAATGGCGCCCAAGTAGTTATTGACCAATTTATTTGTTCAGCGGAAGAAAAATGGGGGAGGCTATCTGGCCTAGTTTTATTATTACCTCATGGGCAAGAAGGCCAAGGGTCTGAGCATTCATCGGCCCGATTAGAAAGATTTTTACAGCTCTGTGCCAATGACAATATGCAAGTCTGTGTGCCGAGTACGCCAGCGCAGATGTACCATTTATTAAGACGCCAAGTTTTAAGAGATTACAGAAAGCCATTAATTATTATGACGCCTAAGAGCTTGCTTAGACATCCTTTGGTTATTTCTAAGATGGAAGAGTTAGCGCAGGGGCAATTTGAATGTGTATTAGATGAAATAGATGAAAATATAAAATTAAGTTTTAAAAATAATAAAATAAATAAATTAGTGATTTGCCAGGGTAAAGTTTTTTATGATTTATTAATTAAAAGACGCGAGTTAAATCTAGAAAATATTGTTTTAATAAGACTAGAGCAGCTGTACCCCATTCCAGAATTAGAATTAAAGAAATTATTTAAAAAATATGAAAATATTAAAAATATTATCTGGTGTCAGGAAGAGCCTGTAAATCAGGGCGCTTGGCATATGATCCAGCATTTTTTAAGAGCCTGTTTTGCGAATGATGTCCAAATTTTAAGCTATGCCGGAAGGGCGGCTTTTGCGTCTCCAGCGGTTGGATATCCGGCTTTATATAAAGCGCAGCAGGAGCAGTTAATTCAAGATGCTTTGGGTATATAAATTTTAAAAAATTAAAAAATTAAAAAAATTAGGAAATAAAAATCATGACCATAGAAATTAAAGCGCCCAGTTTCCCAGAATCTATCAGTGAAGGTGAGATCGCCAGCTGGCATGTAAAAGAAGGTGATTTTGTGAAAGAGGGCGATGTATTAGTCGAAATTGAGACTGATAAAGTGGTCTTAGAAGTCCCAGCTGTAAAATCAGGTGTGATTGGGAGATTATTAAAAAAAGCCGGTGATGTGGTCTTAAGCCAAGAAGTGATTGGCATGCTATCTCCAGGTGCTGCTCCTGATTCTAATTTGACAGCTACACCAGCTGCTACTCCAGCTACTCCAGCTACTCCAGCTGCTAGTCCTGCTAAACCAGCAGAAAACCCAGCTCAAGACGGGTCTCCAGCAGTTCGCCGGATTGCTGCGTCCAATCAGGTGGATATTAAAAATATTGATGGTTCTGGAAAAAATGGTCGAGTGACGGCTCAAGATGTTCGTAGTTTTATTTCAGGAGGATCCAGACCTGAAGAACGTGTTCCCATGTCTAGATTAAGAAAGACGGTAGCTAGAAGATTAAAAGAAGTTCAAAACACAACGGCGATGCTGACGACTTTTAACGAAGTTGATATGAAGCCCGTGATGGATCTAAGAGCTAAATACAAAGACGAATTTGAAAAAAATCATGGGGTAAAATTAGGCTTCATGTCGTTTTTTGTAAGAGCCGTGACCGAGGCTTTGAAAAAATTCCCGGCGGTCAATGCGTCTATCGATGGCGAAGATATGGTCTATCACGGTTATTTTGATATTGGTGTCGCTGTGTCTTCGCCAAGAGGTTTAGTAGTTCCGGTGATTAGATCTGCAGATAAATTATCGATGGCTCAGATTGAACAAGAAATTAAAAATTATGCGGGTAAAGCCCGTGATGGGTCTTTGTCTATGGACGATATGCAGGGTGGGACGTTTACTATTACTAATGGTGGTGTCTTTGGTTCTATGCTTTCTACGCCGATTATTAACGCGCCCCAGTCAGCCATTTTGGGCATGCATAATATTGTCGAGCGTCCTGTTGCGCTTAATGGCCAAGTAGTAATTCGACCCATTATGTATCTGGCTTTATCTTATGATCATCGAATTATTGACGGTCGTGAGTCGGTTGGGTTTTTAAAATTAATTAAAGATTTGCTAGAAGATCCTGCCAGAATTTTATTGGGGCTTTAATTTTTTATTTAATTATTTTTTATTTTAAAAATTAATAAAAAATTTTGTCGACTATAATTTTGCCCTTGTGAAATCTGGTTAAAATTTAAGTTTTTAAACAATGCAAAATATTTTTATTGGCGCGGATGGTGGCGGAACAAAAACCAAGATTCAGGTGGAAGATCAAAAGGGTAATATTTTAGGTGTCGGTCGATCCGGCCCTGGAAATATTAGGACTAGCGTTAAAAATTCCTGGAATTCTATTATGACGGGCTTGCATGAAGCCCTGGATCAAGCTGGTTTAAAATTAGACGATCCAGGTTATGCATTTCATGCTGGATTTGGTTTGGCAGGCTATGAAGTTCCAGAAGCCATTCGAGAATTTTTAAACTGCCCTCATCCCTTTAAAACGATTGTTCTGGAGTCTGATGCGATTATTGCCTGTCTCGGCGCTCATGCTGGAGAAGACGGGTCAATTATTATTGTCGGGACAGGGGTGCATGGCTGCGCGGTTTATCAAGAAGATATTATTCATGTGGGTGGTTGGGGTTTTCCTCATGGCGATGAGGGCGGTGGTGCTTGGCTTGGCATGGAAGTGGTGAGATTAACTTTAAGATCAGTGGATGGTCGGGCTCATGTTACCCCTGTTTGTGAGGCAGTATTAAATAAATTTGGCGGTGTGACGGAACTAGTCACATGGGCTGTTCAGGCAACTCCTGGAGATTTTGGAACGCTCGCACCTTTGGTGATTGAATATGCTGGAAAAAATGATGCCCATGCTGTCTTGCTTTTAGAGTCTGCTGCGGCCGAAATTGATCTAGTGGCTCAGGCTTTGGAAAATGCCGTAGATGACGCGCGTCTGAATTTGAGTTTGTTCGGAGGTATTGCGCCTCATATTAAAAATCGCCTGAGCCCTGGGGTTCAAAAGCGATTAGTCGACCGACAATTTGATGCGACGCGCGGGGCTATTTTTCTGATTCGTCAGAAAGTATTAGGGGATGACTGGAAAAAAGGAATTGGTTTATGAGTCTAAGTAATAACTCTAATAACTCTAATAACTCTAATAATTCTGGGGGCTCTGTCAGCTTGATGGAAAAAGAAGCCCGCGAAGCGCCTTGGATTATTTCTCGTCAGCTGCAAGAAAATTTAACTCTCTGGCAGGCTTTATTTTTAAGACTCCAGGCGATTAATCCTGCTTATGTCGTAACCGTCGCTCGAGGGAGTTCAGATCATGCGGCGACTTATGGTAAGTACGCAATTGAAACAAAAATGGGCTTGGCTGTTGCGTCAGCGGCGCCATCGGTCATGACTTTGTATGGCTCGCATTTGAAATTAAAACAATCACTAGTCTTAGCTTTATCTCAATCGGGTAAAAGCCCCGATCTTTGTGAGTCTTTAAGTTCAGCGAAAAAATCGGGTGCTTTGACGGTTGCTTTAGTGAATCAGACCTCTTCGCCTTTAGCTGAAATGGCAGAATATGTGGTCCCTGTTTGGGCTGGTGATGAATTATCAGTGGCCGCAACGAAAAGCTATTTAGGAACACTTTCCGCCTTGGCGCAATTTGTAGGGGTGTGTACTAAAGATCAAAAATTATTAGCGGCTTTAGATCAGTTGCCAAAATATTTACAACAAGCCTGTCAAGAAACTTGGCCTGAAATGATCGAGTTATTAAAAGACGCCAAAGATATTTTTATTGTTGGCCGAGGTTATAGTTTTCCCATTGCTCAAGAAGCGTCTTTAAAATGCAAAGAAACTTGTGGCTTACATGCCGAAGCTTTTAGTAGCGCTGAAGTACGACATGGGCCTTTTGCCTTGGTTCAAAAAGATTTTCCAGTGATTTTATTTGCTCAAAACGACCAAAGTTTCGAGATGACCTGTGAGCTTTCAAAATATATTAAATCTCTCGGCGCAAGATCTTTATTAATTATCAATAAAGACCAAGCTAGCCGAGTTACCCCAGAGCATTACACGGCTTTATTTACAGTGCCTGATTCGCTCCATCCCATGCTGGACCCGATCTTAATGATCCAAAGCTTTTATCTCATGGTCGCGAATTTATCTAAAGCGCGGGGCTTAAATCCGGATCAGCCAGATAATCTTAAAAAAGTCACAGAAACTAGGTAAATAAAAATAAATATGGCTGAGACAGATCACTATTGGATTCGAGGACCCCAGGTTCTGACCGAAGAGGGCTTGGATTTTTTCTGCTTAGAAATTAAGCAAGGCAAGATTATTCAAATTGCTAAAGCTATTTCTTATAACTCTCATAATTTTAATAACCCTATTCCTATTTATGACTTACCTAGTGACTTATATTTAATTCCAGGATTAATAGATTTGCATATACATGGTGCGATAGGCTTTGATGTCATGGATGGAAGTCTGGAAGCCTTAAGTCAAATTTCTCAAGCCTTAGTTAAACAAGGCACGACGGCTTATTTAGCAACGACGATGACTGAATCTGAAGAAAAAATTAGTCAGGCTTTACAAAATATTGCTGATTTTAAAAAAAATAAAAATTCAAAAATAACAGGTGCTGAAATCTTAGGGGTTCATCTAGAGGGGCCGTTTATTTCGCCGAATAGAATGGGCGCGCAAAATCCAGAATTTATTAAAAAACCAGATATTGATTTATTTAAAAAATTTCAAGACTTAGCTCAAGGTGAGATTAAATTAGTGACCATTGCGCCTGAAGTGCCAGGGGCTCAAGAATTAATCAAATATTTAACTCAGACGGGCGTGGTTTCTTCTATTGGTCATAGTGATGCAAACTTTTCAGAATCTAAGCAGGCCATAGATTTAGGAGTGTCTCACTGTACGCATTTATATAACGCTATGAGTAGTTTTCATCATCGAACACCAGGGGTTGCAGTCGCGGTCTTAGGCGATGAGCGGGTGAGGGCTGAATTAATTGCTGATGGGATTCATGTTGATCCTGAAGTTTTAAAATTAACTTTAAAAATTAAAACAGCTGAACAATTATTATTAGTCACAGATGCGATGAGAGCGCAGTGTTTGTGTGATGGCGAATATGATTTGGGTGGACAAAAAGTCTGGGTTAAACAAGGCGCGGCAAGATTAGCCTCGGGTGTTTTAGCTGGAAGTGTTCTGACTTTGAATCAAGCGTTTTTTAATATGCAAAATTATACGGGTTGTAGTTTAAAAGAAGCGGTCAAAATGGCGTCTGAGAATCCTGCGAAACAACTGGGAATTTTTGATCGAAAAGGGTCTATTAAAATTGGTAAAGATGCAGACCTTGTTCTCCTAGATGCAAAGGCAAGTGTTCGCGCTACACTCTGCCTCGGCCAATGGGTTTATAAGATTTAAAGTTAATAGAGGGGCTTAAAACCATGTACTCAGAAAAGCGTAAAAAACTGTTTGCGATGTCAGTCTTGATCTTTGCAGCAGTCGGTGGGGTCTTGTATGGCTATGATCTTGGAATTATCGCGGGGGCGATGTTATTTATTCGCCGAGATATTCCCATGTCGGTGGATGAATTATCTGTTTTAGTCGGTGCTGTTTTTGGGGGTGGGGCGATTGCGACTTTAGTCACAGGGCCTTTGGCTGATATTTTTGGCCGTCGCAAAATGATCATGCTGTCTTCTTTAGTTTTTATCGTCGGTGTTTTATTAGTTTATTACTCTACTAATTTTACAGAAGTCATGTGGGGCCGGGTGATCCAGGGCTTAGGCGTTGGGATTATTACTATTGCGGTGCCTTTATATTTAGCCGAATCCGTCCCTGGAAAATTACGCGGGGTCGGGGTCAGCGTGTTTCAATTGTTATTAACCGCTGGAATTTTATTTGCAGCGTTAGTCGGTTTGTATTTCACGCCGACTGGAGACTGGAGAGGGATGTTTCTCACCGCCTTAGTGCCTGGCTTAGTCATGTTTTTTGGCTGTTTTGCGCTCTCAGATTCTCCTCGTTATTTAGTCATGAAAGGCCAGTATCAAAAAGCACGGGAAGTCTTAGCGCGTTTTCGTCCAGCAGACGAAGTAGATTTAGTTTTAAATCGCATGAAGCAAGCACGTGAAAAGCATTTATCCAGAGCTGCTGGAGAAATAGTAGAAAGCTTGTTTCAAAAACGATTTATCAAGCCTTTGTTAATGGGTATTGGGATTGCCATGTTAAATCAGCTGATTGGGACCAATGCCATTCTCCAGCTCAGTGCTTATTTATTAAAATCAACGGGTCTGCAATCTAATATGGTCGCCATGGTTGGCGGAACCATGATTACGGGTTTGAATTTTATAGTCACGCTTATAGCTATGTTTTTAGTGGACCGTCTGCCTAGAAAATTATTGTATTCCATTGGAACAGGGGGCTTAACTTTAGCGCTGATTTGCGCGGGTTTAACTTTACAGCTCTTGCCTCATTCGGTTTTACAGGGTCATTTATTATTAACTTCTATTTTATTTTTCATTGGTTTTTATGCGATGGGACCTGGCATGTTAGTTTGGGTGGTCTTAAGCGAAGTCATGCCAACCAGAATTAGAAGTACGGGGATGGCCATCGCACTTTGTTTAAATTCTTTTATTTCTTTCGGCTTCTCCGCCATCTTTATTAAACTTTCGACCATGATGGGCGATGCGGGGATATTCTTTGTCTGCGCTGGCTTTGGCTTAGTTTATTTCTTAATGACTTCTTTAGTGCTTCCAGAGACCAAAGGAAAATCTTTAGAAGAAATCGAACATAGTTTTGAAGAAGCTGCGGGGCATTAAAAACATGGCCAACATAGTGATTACGGGCGGTATGGGTTTTATTGGAAGCCATATCGCCGATCAGGCTTTATCGCGCGGGGATCAAGTTTATTTATTTGATAATGGGTCTACTGGAAAGCAGGCCAATATTATTTCGGCGCTCTCTCATGGCGCACAATTAATCCCCGGCGATATCTTAAATCAGCCAGAATTAAATTATTTTTTTCAACATTGCCCGCATAAAGTTCACTCTGTTTTTCATCTGGCTGCTCGAATTTCAGTGGCAGAATCCATGGAAAAACCGCTGGAATATATTCGGACTAATAGCGAAGGTGTGATTAATATTTTGGAAGCCAGTCGAACGGCCGGCGTTAAAAATATAGTTTTATCTAGCTCAGCGGCGGTGTATGGCGATAATCCCAGTGTCCCTAAATTAGAAGAAATGACCCCAGAGCCTAAATCGCCCTATGCGATTACTAAGCTAGATGGTGAGTATTATTTCCAGATGTACCGTAAAGAATATGGAATCAACGCCATTGCTCTGCGTTATTTCAATGTTTTTGGTGAGCGCCAAGATCCTAAATCTGCTTACGCTGCGGCTGTGCCGATTTTTATTCATAGAGCTTTAGCTAACCAAGATATAACTATTTATGGCGATGGGACCCAGACCCGCGATTTTATTTATGTCGGAGATATCGCCCAAGCTAATTTATTAGCGGCTGATCATGGCTCGAAAGCCAGTTCAAATATCTTTAACGTCTGCTGGGGTGAAAAGCTGAGTATCACTCAGCTGGCTCAAAGTATTATTGATATTACGGGCAGTCGCTCAAAGATTATTTATTTAGAAGAACGCCCTGGAGATATTAAGCATTCAATGGGTTCTAACTCTAAAATTATTGCCCAGTTGGGTTTCAAGGCCAGTATTAATTTAAGACAGGGTCTTGAGAGAACTATTAAATATTTTCAGAGTAAAAACTAACTTCCAAAATCCATGTTTTTGAAACCGTTGCGAGAGTAAGCCTAAAAGCGCTAATCAGCCACTAAGCTGTTTTTTTAGCCCTTAGTGGCTGAAATTAATTTTAAAAATTAGCCACTAAGTGCTTTTTTGTACCCTAGTTGGCCAAATTTTCTCTTATTTTTACCCCCTGTATTTATGGATTCTTTCTCGCCTTTTTTTATTTTACCTTCCGCGCAATTTTTCCCCGCGCAATTTTTCAAGGGTGAATTAAAAATTTTGAAAGACCATCAAAAAGGAGCGTGCTGATGTTGGGTTCTACGGATCCAGTCAATAATCAAGTTCAACCACCTACCGAAACCACCCGTCTTTTATTAGGGGCGCCTCTTCTAGAAAAACCAGAGCCCACAAAATTTCAAGTATTTTTAAGTCGACACTCGAATATCAATTTAAGCTGGGAATTAGGCAAAGTTGCCGCCCCTGTGATCATCGCCATGCTGGCGTCTACATTGGCTGATAGCATCATTCAGCATTTTACAGACAAGCTTCCGAAAGAAGACGGTGCTGCGGATGATTTAGCCGCTGCTTGTCAGTGGATTGGGACATTTAAATTACTTCAAAGTGCGCTCGCAGCGCCGACCGGGGCTTTATATAGCTTACTCAGCAATAAATTAGGCGAGGCCGCTCAAGCTGTTCGAAATAATAATTTACTGCTGAAAGAGAAAGCAGTAAGTGGATTATTCCAGCTGGCCCAGCAGGGTATTTTTTATGCCATTTGCTCCTCTGTTTTAGTGTCGTGCTTATTTTATTTTTCAGGGTCTATTTTAAAAAATATCTTCCATGAGAATCATCAAGTTTCATTGATTGCCCAGGAATTTTTGCGCTGGTATTTATTAGGTATTCCAGCGTTTAGCTACGCTGCGGCAGTAAGGCCCTGTCTCTGTGTTTTAAACCAAAGAAAATGGGTCAGCGTGGTTAATTTTCTCAGTGTGCCTTTAGTTTTTGTATTAAGCCTTATTTCTTCTAAGAATTATTTTTCAAATTTTTCAGGCCTAGAGGGCTTAGCTATTACCATGGCGGCTCGTAGCTGGTTTATGGCCATTATTTGCACGGTAATTATTTTAAAAAATAAAGTGCAGATTAAAGAAAAACTAGAGAAAATTGATTCAGCTAGTAAAGAACTCGAAGAAATTGATTTAGGGATTTTTAAATTATCCAAAATTTTTTCTAACTGGTGTCACGCTGGCTTTTTTAGCTCTATGAAAGAATTTATGAAGACAGGCATTCCCTTGACTGGACGATTGGGTGTCGAGTGGGCTTCGTCATTTTTTAACAGTGTGTTTTATGGCGATATTAGTAAAGAAGCCTTAGCAGTAGACAGCGTCATGAGCTCTGTTTTAAATTTTATCCTGATGCCTTCTATGGCCTTTGCGAGTGCAGGTTCTCAAAAAGTTGGAGTCGCTGAAGGTGCTGGAGACCGTAATCTTGCGTATCGCTATGGCAATGCGAGTATTTTATTTTCACTGTCTTGGGCGGCTTTATGGGTAGCGATGATTTATCCCTTGGCAAAACCATTTGCTCAGGTTTTTTTATCTTCTGCTGCTTTTAATAATCCTTTGGTTACGCAATGGCTCCCTGGATTAATGTTGCTGGGTGCTGCTTCTCAATTATTTGATGCTTTGCGTGTGAGTTCTTCAGGCGCTTATCAGGGCAAAACAAAAGATACGCTGAAAGCCATGGGCTGGAGTTTTTTAGGCATGGGCGTTATTGGTATTCCTCTGTCTTATGGCTTGGGTTTACATACTTCTTTACAACCCTATGGCATTGCTCTGGGCACTATTGCGGGAGATTTAGTAGCGGGTGCTTTATGCACTTGGCTTTGGTTAGATTCTTTTCGAGTGAAAGTAGTCCAAACAGGCGCTGCAGCTCGTCCTGTTGCTGAATCTAATGGCTCTGAGGGGGGCTGTTCCATGCCGGGTGCCGCTGGTTTAGATCCGTCCTTGCAGCAGCAGCTATTAGGACGGCATAGAGTGGATTCTGAAAATTCTGATGACTCTGAACAAAAATCTGCTCGTCCAGCAAATTTACTTCCTGCACCTCCCGCTCTTCCATTTTTAGCCAGCGCAACAGGTTCAACGGGCTCTGCGCCGACATTACCGTCTCCTTCACCTGCTCCTGCCCCTAACGGCCCAACGGGCTCTCCGACTCATGCGCATTCTGGCCCAACGGGTTCTCCTACTGCTCCACTTGGCTTGGATCTTGAGTAGGCCCATGGCTAGTAAATAATTTGAATTAAATAAAATAATTGGCCTTGTCTTTTAGATCATGATCCCTATGATTCCCCGTCTTTTTTTATTAATTTTTTATATTAAAAACTGGGTTTAAAACATATGACAAGTCACGACTATAAAGATAAAAATCAAAATTTAGATTTATCTGATTTATTTTCAAAATTTAAAATCAAAGAAACTTACTTATCCGCCGAGCCTTATGGGTCTGGGCATATTAACGATACTTATTTAATTAAAACCAAAGAGCCCAAGGGTGAGAATTATCCAGATAATTTTGATTATATTTTCCAGAGAATTAATCATAAGATTTTTAAAAACGTCCCAGAGCTCATGAGCAATATTGCGAGGGTGACTTCGCATTTGAGATCTAAGTTATTAAAAATACCTGGAGCGAATCCTAATAGAGAAACGCTGACTGTTATTAATACCCAGGAAAATCAGCCTTTTTATCAAGATGAGCTGGGAAATTATTGGCGGGTGTATATTTTTTTAGACCATACCCATTCTTATGATCAGGTCACGGACCCCAAAATAGCGTATGAAGGCGGAGTGGCTTTTGGGAAATTTCAGAAATTATTAGCGGATATTCCAGCGCCGCCTTTATTTGAAACTATTAAGAATTTTCATGATATTGATTCGAGATTTAATTTATTTACCCAGGCTTTAAATAAAGATATTAAAAATAGGGCGAAAGATCTCACTCCAGAAATTAATTATGTGAAGTCCCGTTATGAAACCATGAGGGCGATTTTAAAACTCGGCGCTGAGGGCAAAATTCCTAAAAGGGTGACTCATAACGACACGAAATTTAACAATGTGTTATTAGACCAAAATAACAAGGGTCTTTGTGTTATAGATTTAGATACGGTAATGCCAGGCTATGTGCATTATGATTTTGGAGATTCTTTAAGAACTGCTGGAAACACGGCCGCTGAAGATGAGATTGATTTAAATAAAGTGTCCATGGATATTAATTTATTTGAAGGATTTACAAGAGGATTTTTATCCCAAGTCGGTCAGACTTTAAGCCCAACAGAAATCCAATATTTGCCTTTAGCTGCGGCTTTATTGCCCTATACCATTGGCTTAAGATTTTTGACGGATTATTTAGACGGGGATCAATATTTTAAAATTCATAGACCGAGTCATAATTTAGACCGCGCTCGATGTCAGTTTAAATTATGTCAATCGGCAGAATCTCAAAAAAATCAAATGGAACAAATTATTCAGGCAGCTTTGAGAGAATTTGAATAAATTTATTTAAATAGGGGGAGAGCATAATGTCAGGTGGTGCTGGAACTGGAGCTGGAGCTGAAGCTGAACCAAAATATGTTTTTTGTTTCTATAAGCGGCGATTAACGGCTGAGCCGGGTGGGGTGAAATTGCCACCCTTGCCTTCTACTTTGTTTAGTCATTTGCCACGCTTGCATCTTACGCATCAGCTACAGGGGTATCGTTCTCTTAAAGAACTTCAGCGAGAATTTTTGGCCGCTCAAACTCATGCTGCTCGTCCTCGTCCTAGTCCACGTCGTGTTTTGATCTTGAGACAAGAAGATTGGAGTCGAGATAAAGAAGGTCCAGCTGTTTAAATTTCGGACTGCTATAGAGCGTTTTATACGCCTCCGAAATTTGAAAAAGGGATTTATAATTTTTTGAATAATCAAAGATCTGCTCTACGCTAATTTTTTTAATTTTTTAGTAGGAAAAATACGAAATGCATGAGAAAGAAAAATTAGCGAGTTTTAAAACTCTGGAAAAAAATTTTAAAAATTTTGATTTAAATTTTTCTCAGGAAAATATGCAAGATTATTTAAATTTTATTTATATAAATAATTTAAATAACTTAAATCCAGTCCTAGAAAAATTATCCGAATGGGAATACGGGGTAGGGTATTTAACAGAGGGTAAATTAAAAGATAATTTGAGATTTAGTTATCCAGATCCAGAGACCAATATTAATTTTAAGACCCAGATTAATATTGCTAGGTCTAATTATTCTCCTAAGCCTTTGGATGCTAATAAACTTAAAAATATTTCCCAAAATATTTCCCAAAATATTCTCAAGCTACATTGCCCTATTTGCTTTGAAAATATTGGATTAGGGGGCATTCCTGGTAAAGAAAATCTAAGAGCTTTTAGTCTTGAACTGGGATTAAATAGAAATTTTTTTATTCAATTTACTCCCTTTCCTTTGTTTCCTTATCACTGTGTTTTAATCGACCAGCTGCCAAGACCCATGATCATGTCCGAGCAGTCGGTAATAGATTTAACTAATTTTATTCAAAAGGCGCCGGGCTATACGGGCTGTTCAAATTCTGATGTCGAATGGGCGGGAGCGTCTATTTTGATTCACCATCACTACCAAGTATTTAAAGATTTAAAATTACCCATTATGGACGCCGAGTGGGATAGTAAAAATTACAAAAAAACGAATATTCAGGGCTACACCCTGGAGTTTGGATTTTTAAATTATCCCATTGCCTGTATTAAATTAATGTGCAGAGATTTGTCTGTGTTTACCCAATCTGCTGGGGCTTTAATTCGAAGCTGGAAAGCTCAAGATCCTGGCAAAAATACTTTAAATTTAATTATTAAATATGACGAATTAAAAAATACTTGGATCGCTTATTTAATCTTAAGAAATCCAGACCATCGAACGAGTCCTGACTTGGCTTATATCAAATCAGAAGGCGTGGGGATTATTGAAGTCGCTGGAGAGGGCATTTATCCCGTGCCTAAAGATGGTGAAAATAAAACAGGGAAAGAAATCCTGGAAGAAATTAAAACTAATGGCTTAGAGATTATTAAAACTATTATTCAAAATAATAATCCCCTAGATAAAAAATTCTGGCCTGAGCAGTTTTTAAGTTTTGAAAAAATTATTTCGGAGTTAGCGGATCTTGAGTAATAAAATTAAAAAAATAATTTTAGAAAATGATTTTCTCAGCGCGGATATTTATCCAGATTTAGGTGGGCTTTGTGCGTCTATTAAGCTTAAAAAAGAGCTGGAAGAGCCTCGGGAATTATTAGCCTGGCCCGATGGCTTTGATCCAGAGAATTATTTAAAAATCAGTGGAGGCTTGCCTTTATTATTTCCCATCTGTGGGCGCTTATCTCGCGAAGGGAAATTAGGGCGATATTTATATAACCATCAGATTTTTAATTTAAATATTCATGGGTTTTTATATAAAAATAAATTTGAAATTATTTTAAATAAAAATAATAAAATAATTTTAAGAACCCAAGATAATGAAAATACGAGAGCCCAGTATCCGTTTAGATTTGAAATTGTATTAACTTATTTTTTAGAGAATAAAAAATTAGTTTGTGAGCAGGTCTATAAAAATTTAGATGAGAAGCCCATGCCGTTTTATGCCGGGTTTCATCCGTATTTTCTAATAGATAAAGATAGAGCTGGAGCGACTTTAAGTTTTCAAGCCCAAAAGAGTTTTATTTATAACTCGCAACTGACGGATGTGATTGGTGAGCAAGAATGTTTAGCTATGCCGATTGATTTAAGTGATGAAAGTAAAGAGGGCTATAACGAGAGATTGAGCTTATTGGGGGCAGATAAAAAAATATTTTTAAAATTAAAAGACGGCTTGGTTTTAACTCAAGAGACTAATTTTAATTATCTCCAGCTTTATACTGATTTTAATAAAAACTTTATTTGCCTGGAGCCCTGGATGTCTCACCCCAATAGTTTTAATAGCTTGCTGGCTAATAAAATTTTAGCCCCTGGAGAGAGTTTCACAGGGGTTTATAAATTCGGGGTGGAGTAATAAATAGATAATATTTTTTATTTATTTATTTATTTTTTACTGGAAACAAGGCGTCAAAACCAATGGGGGCGCTCTCTCCAGGATGTCGATGGGGTCGAATCCAAGAGGGCTTAATTTTCGAAAGAATTTTATAAATTAAAATAGGCAAGCACAGCGTGGTGGAGCCAATCCCAAAGGCGATCTTATAAGTCGGATCTGGCGCGAAGAATAAAAATCCAAGACAGCAGAGCATAAGAATAATCGCAATGATACCCGTGTAGGGCGAGCCTGGAGTTTTATATTTTAAAACTTCGAGGCCATACCCGCGGGCTTTTAAACGACGGCGGAAATTAATCTGCGCCCAGCAGAGTCCAATCCAGCATAAAGTACCTGTGAATCCAGAGACTAAAAGCAGGGCCAGATATAAAGACGTGTCTCCAAAAAAATAACTCGTACCCAGAATTAACCAGACGCCCAGTAAGGTTAAAAATACCGCACGTTGGGGCATGTAATGGCTGTTTAATTTAGACAAAGCTCTCGGGGCCATGCCTTTTCTAGATAAAGCCAGCATGGCGCGCACCGTGCCGTAAAATCCAGAATTTGAGCAGGAAATCGCTGCTGTGACGGTCACAAAGCTAATCAAAGCTCCCGCCCACTTTAAGCCGTAGAAACTCAAAGCATCGGCAAAGACAGATTGAGATAGTCCCGCTTTTTGCCAAGGAAAAATGAGCACTAAGAAAAATACGGGGACGATGTAAATTAATAAAATTCTTAAAGTGACGGTTCGAATCGCTCTCGGAATAGTCTGCATGGGATTTTGAGACTCTCCAGCGGCCAAGCCGATAATTTCAGAGCCCTGATAGTTTACTAATAATAAAACCATGCCCGTTAGAAAAGCCGTCCAGCCATTGGGAAATAAACCCTGATTATTAAAAAGATAATGAGCCCCAATCATATGAGCAGGATGAGGGCCATGGATTAAGCCAAAGAAGATAAAAATAGATAAGCCCGTAAAGCCTACCAGCGCTGAAATTTTAACAATGGCAAGCCAGAACTCGACTTCACCAAAGATTTTGACATGGGAGAGATTAATAAAAGTAATTAACAAACCAAAAACAACGGCCCAGAGATAGCTGGAAACGCCTGTGAAGACATGCATGATAATGCCTGCTGCGAGGCACTCAGCAGGGATATACGCAATCCAGTTGATCCAATAGGACCAGCCCACGCCGCAGGCAAAGGCTGGAGAGATAAAATCAGAGGCATAGTTGACGAAAGAGCCCGAAGTAGGAATAGCGACAGCTAATTCACCCATGCAGAGCATGGTTAAATAAATAATTAAGCCACCAAAGACATAAGCTAAGCAGGCCGCAGGGCCAATGCTTGAAACAACGGCGCCCGTCCCTAGAAAATAACAAGAACCGATGATGCCACCCAGGGCAATTAATTGAATATGTCTGGGCTTTAAACCGCGGTGTAAATTCCCATCAGAACCTACTTCCATAAATTGTTGAGGGGGTGTTCGGCCGGGTGGTTCCTGTTTGCTAGCGCTCTGCTGTTCGTTCACTGGTTCTGTGTCTCCTTGAAAAAAATCCGCGCGAATTTACACCAAGTTTTTACCAGATGCTATTTATTTTTTTGGATTTTTTTATTTATTTTTTGTTTTTATTTGAGAATTATTTAAGTGTTTAAAATATAAAAAATAATTTTACTTATTTTTTATATTTTAAATATTTTTTATTTTACTCGGGGGTCTAATTTCCCAGAAAGATAGCGCTCAACCATGGCTTCTAGAGATATCGGCTTAATTTTGGACGCCTGTCCTGCTGAGCCAAAAGCTTCGAAACGCGCTTGGCAGATTTTACTCATGGCTATTTTCGAAATATTTAAATATTTTCGCGGGTCAAATTCAGCCGGATTTTTGGCAAAAAATTCTCGAATAGCGCCTGTGCAAGCCATTCTTAAATCCGTATCAATATTGATTTTTCTCACGCCGTGTTTAATCCCTTCGCAGATTTCTTCGACAGGAACGCCATAAGTCTCACCCATGTCACCGCCATATTGATTAATCAGTGATAGCCAATCTTGTGGGACTGAAGAAGACCCATGCATGACTAAGTGGGTATCTGGAATGCGCGCATGAATCGCTTTGATTTGATCAATCGCCAAAATATCGCCTGTCGGAGGTCGGGTAAATTTATAAGCCCCATGAGAAGTTCCAATAGCAATGGCCAGGGCATCAACTTTGGTTTCACGCACAAATCGTGCGGCTTCTTCAGGGTCTGTGAGTAATTGAGAATGATCTAATTGACCTTCGGCGCCGCCCCCGTCTTCTTCACCGGCCATGCCGGTTTCTAGAGAGCCTAAAACACCTAACTCTCCTTCGACAGAGACACCACAAGCGTGGGCGATTTGAACGGTTCTGCGAGTCACATCTACGTTGTATTCAAAGCTAGCGGCTGTTTTGGCGTCTTCTTTTAAAGACCCGTCCATCATGACGGAAGAAAAGCCTAATTGAATCGACCGTTGGCAAATTTCCAGAGACGCTCCATGGTCTTGATGCATAACGACGGGAAGATCTGGATATTCTTCAATCGCCGCTAAAACCAAATGCTTAATAAAATTAGGCCCAGCGTATTTTCGAGCGCCAGCAGAAGCCTGCAAAATAACGGGGGAATTCACTCGATGAGCGGCTTCCATGACGGCGCGCGTTTGCTCAAGATTATTCACATTGAAAGCCGGAATGCCGTAATGATTTTCAGCGGCATGGTCGAGTAATTGTCTTAAAGAAATCAGTGCCATGAGACGGGGTCCTTATTGATATAAATTTTATAAAAAATAAAAAAATTAAATATTAAAAATTTTAAAATAAACAAATTAATTTTTTTAAATTACTTCGCCAATTTTTAAAATCTTCATGCTGTTAGTCCCACCATGAACTCCTGCACGATCTCCAGAGGTGAGTATGACTAAATCATCCGTTTTGACTAAGCCGGCCTGCACTAAAATTTCAGTCGCTTCCTGATTAATTTGAGAGGCGGGAATATTTTTAGACTCGAAATAAACAGGAATCACACCCCGATATAAAACCACGCGACCCATGGTTTCTTGATGAGAAGTCAGGGCGTAGATGGGTAATTTAGAACGAATACGGGACATCCATAAAGTGGTCGAGCCCGACTCTGTCAAAGCAATAATGGCCGCGGCATTAATATGATTAGCGGTATACATGGCCGCCATCGCAATGGCCTCATCGACGCGATCAAATTTTAATTCCATGCGATGTTTAGAAGTAAAAGTCGCTGGGTCTTTTTCAACAGCTCGAATAATTCGATCCATGGCTTCGATGGTTTTAACGGGATATTTCCCAGACGCGGTTTCAGCAGAAAGCATGACGACGTCTGTTCCATCTAAAACAGCATTCGCAACATCTGATACTTCAGCTCTTGTGGGTGTTGGGCATTCAATCATGGACTCCATCATTTGAGTCGCTGTAATCGCAATTTTGTCTAGTTCACGGCAGCGCTGAATAATTCTTTTTTGAATGCTGGGAACTTGGGCATCGCCCACCTCCACCGCTAGATCTCCACGCGCAACCATGGCGACATCCGAGGCTTGAATGATTTCGTCTAAATTTTCGACCGCTTCAACGCGTTCTATTTTTGAAACAATGCCAGCGAAAGACCCTTCGGCTTTTAATAATTCTCGGGCGTATTCGACATCAGAGGCTGACCGTACAAAAGACACAGCGACGTAATCCATGCCTAGTTTTGCAGCGACTTTAATATCTTCTTTATCTTTTTCAGTCAGCGCTGGTGCTGTGAGCCCGCCGCCTTGTTTATTAATGCCTTTATTATTAGACAAAACCCCGCCTGCGATGACTAAGCATTCGACCTGGACGCCATTAGTTTTTATTACTTCGAAGACTATTTTTCCATCGTCTAGCAATAAAATATCTTTGGGTTTTACATCTTTGGGCAGCTCTTTATAGTCAATCCCGACTTGTGTCTGGGTCCCTTCATCGCGGCCCAGAGACGCATCTAATATAAAAATATCTCCGTCGTTTAAAACTATTTTCCCTTCTTTAAATTTCGCAACGCGAATTTTTGGTCCCTGGAGATCGCCTAGAATCGCAATGGTTTTACCTGTTTTTCTCATGATTTCTCGAACCATAAAAACACGCTTAGCATGATCTTCATGGGTCCCATGAGAAAAATTACAACGAACGGCGTTTAGACCAGCTTCAACCATTTTGGTTAAAATTATTTCATCTTGGGATGCGGGGCCCAAAGTCGCTAATATTTTGACGCGTCTCATGCAGATTCTTACCCTTATATATTTATATATTTATATATTTATTTATTTTTTAATTTTAATTAATTTTTACTTTTGGCTCTTCGTTCTAAGATTTCTACCGCGGGTAGTTTTTTACCTTCTAAAAATTCTAAGAAAGCGCCACCGCCTGTCGAAATATAAGAAATTTGATCTTCGACTTTAAATAACTCAATAGCCGCTAAAGTATCCCCGCCTCCAGCAATAGAAAACGCAGGGCTGGAAGCAACGGCTCTAGCAATAGATTCCGTGCCATGAGCAAAATTTTTAAATTCAAAAACACCCACTGGCCCATTCCAGACAATAGTCCCTGCTTGTTTTAATAAGCTAGATAAGACTTTCGAGCTCTCAGGGCCAATATCTAAAATCATATCTTCCGGGCTAACTTCACCAATTTTTTTAATCTTAGCGGGCGCTGACTCAGAAAATTCTTGAGCGACAACGACATCCGTGGGTAAGGGCAGCTCAGCATTTTTAGCTTTAAGAATTTTTATAATTTCTAAAGCCTCTGGGATTAAATCTTTTTCATAGAGAGATTTCCCAACGGGGTACCCTAAAGCGGCTAAAAAAGTATTCGTAATTCCGCCCCCTGGAATTAATAAATCAACTTTATGAGCGAGATTTTTTAATAGCATGAGCTTTGTAGACACTTTTGACCCAGCCACAATGGCGACTAAGGGTTTTTTGGGGTGATCTAAAGCTTTAGATAAAGCATTTAATTCAGCCATTAATAAAGGCCCTGCGCAGGCAATGGGTGCATATTGAGCTACGCCATAAGTCGAGGCTTGAGCTCGATGCGCTGTACCAAACGCATCCATGACGAAAATATCGCAAAGCTCAGCCATTCTTTTAGATAGCTGCTCTTCGTTGTCATTCTCTCCCAGATTAAATCTGACATTTTCAAACAGAATAATTTCTCCGGCGAGCATGTCTTTTTCAGAATCAAAGCTGTCCCAATTTTTTACAAATCGCACGGGGCGATCTAGTAATTTAGAGAGATGCATTGCCACAGGTTCCATCGAAAACTCTGGATTGAATTCACCTTCCGTCGGCCTGCCTAAATGAGACATGAGCATTAATTTATTATTGGCTTTCGTCGCTAATGCAATGCTGGGTAGACACGCACGAATACGAGCATCAGAACTTACTTGGCCATTTTTAATCGGGACGTTGAAGTCAACACGAATCAAAATTCTTTGATGATCCAAGCCAAGATCTTTCATTTGGATAAGGGGGCTTATTAGATTTGTTGGATTTAAATCTTCGCTCATGATTTAAGCGCTCGCATTCATGAGCGCTGAAGTTGTATCTAACATTCTGTTTGAAAAACCCCATTCGTTGTCATACCAGGATAAGACTTTAACTAAATTGCCAATCACTTTGGTTTGGGTTTCGTCAAAAATAGAAGAGTGGGGGTTATGATTAAAATCAATTGAAACCAAAGGCTGATTATTAACAGATAAAATATTTTTTAATGGTCCAGAAGCAGCGGCGTCTTTTAATATCTGATTGACCTCTTCGACACTGGTATTTCTCGAGGCAATAAAAGTTAAGTCAACGACGGAGACATTAATCGTCGGGACTCGCATCGCAAAGCCATCTAGTTTTCCATTTAATTCTGGAAGCACTAGGCCTAAAGCCGCTGCAGCGCCAGTTTTAGCTGGAATCATGGAGCTCACCGCTGAGCGTGCTCTTCGAACATCAGTGTGATAAACATCAATTAAGACCTGATCATTGGTCATGGCATGAATCGTCGTCATTAAGCCTTGAGTAATACCCAATTTTTGATGCAAAGCCTGAGCTAAAGGCGCCAAGCAATTAGTGGTACAAGAGGCGTTAGAAATAACAGTATCACTGGATTTTAATACCTGATGATTGACGCCATAAACAATGGTCGCGTCGACGTCATTACCGCCTGGTGCGGAGATAATTACTTTTTTAGCGCCGGCTGTTAGATGCGCGCTGGCTTTTTCTTTGCTGGTAAATAACCCAGTGCATTCATAAACCACATCGATATTTAAATCTTTCCAGGGCAATTGGCTGGGATCGCGGACAGATAGGGCTTTAATGCGATCGCCGTTAATTACTAAATAATCACCGTCAATACTCACAGTCCCTTTAAAAGGCCCATGCGTTGTGTCATGGGAAGTTAAAGCCGCGTTGATATCTACTTTGCCTAGGTCGTTTATAGCAATAATTTCAATATGGCCATATTGAGCCAAGTTTTCATAACGGGCTCTTAAAATATTGCGTCCAATACGACCGTAGCCATTGATTGCGACTCTGATTTTTTTCTGATTATTTTGATTATTAATACTCATGATTGGTGTCTCCTAAAGATTTTAAAAAAATAAAAAATTAAAAAATAAAAAATAAAAATAAATTTAAAATTTACCTAAAAGCCTCTGGGCTTGTGCACAAATATTTTCAATGCTGAAACCAAAGTGCTTAAATAATTCTGGCGCTGGAGCGGACTCTCCAAAGCCATGAATGGCAATGATATGGCCAGTATTATTACCAGTATTATTAACATAGCGATACCAGGTGTCAGGACTGCCAGCTTCAATAGAAATAGTAGGAATATCTTTTGGTAAAACTTGATTTTTATAAGCAGGATCTTGGCGCTCAAATAATTCTACACAGGGCATAGAAACTACTTGAATAGAAATAGAATAATTATTGTCTTGTTCTAATTTTTTCGCAGACTCTATGGCCAGGGCTATTTCAGAACCAGTGGCTAGTAAAATTAAATCAGGTTTTTGATTTGATTTTTGATTTAAATTTTGACCAGCTTTTAAAACATACCCGCCTTTTGAAATATTCAAAACCGTAGATTCAGAACGCTCTTGATGCGGCAAGGTTTGTCTGGATAAAGCCAGGCAAGTCGGGCCATTGGTTTTTTCAATGGCATAACGCCAAGCGGCCATGGTTTCGACGTCATCACAGGGCCTCCAGACGGAAACATTGGGGATTATTCTTAAAGAAGCGAGATGCTCAATCGGCTGGTGAGTGGGGCCGTCTTCGCCTAAGCCAATTGAATCATGGGTTAAAACATGAATCACCCGCTGTTTCATAATGGCGGCCATTCGAATCGCATTGCGGCTGTAGTCAGAAAAAACTAAGAAAGTCCCGCCATAGGGAATAAGGCCTTTATAAACACTCAGGCCGTTCATGATGGCTGACATGCCAAACTCTCTCACGCCATAAAAAATATAATTCCCCGCAGGGTTATCCAGTGTTAAAACTTTAGATAAAGAAGTTTTGGTTAAATTCGAGCCCGTTAAATCCGCAGATCCGCCTAATAATTCTGGGAGTTTGCCCATAAGTTTTTCCAGGGCGACTTGAGAAGCTTGTCTGGAGGCTAAATTTTTGCCTTCTTTTTGAGTGCTTAAAATTAAATGATCGGCAAACTCTTTCCAATCCAAGGGTAATTCTTGACGGGTTCTTCTGATTAATTCAGCCGCAAGTTCAGGGTAATTTTTTTGATAGAGATTAAATAAATCTTGCCAGTCTTTTTGTAATTCTTGGCCTTTAGTTTTTTGATCCCAGGCTTGTTTGATTTCTTCAGGAATTTCAAAGGGCCCATAGGGCCAGTTTAATTTTTCTCTGACTTGCTTAATTTCTTCATCGCCTAAAGGCGCCCCATGAGTCGCAGCCGTGCCTTGTTTATTAGGCGCGCCGTAGCCAATGATGGTTTTGCAGCAAATCAAAGTGGGCTGAGAATAATTATCTCGGGCCAAGCTAATCGCCTGTTTAATATCTTTCGGATCATGGCCGTCGACATTGCGAATCACTTGCCAGCCGTAAGATTCGAATCTCTTAGCTGTATCATCTGTAAACCAACCCTGGGTATTGCCATCAATAGAAATCCCGTTGTCATCCCAAAAAATGATTAATTTACCCAGGCCCAAAGTCCCAGCTAGAGAACACGCTTCATGGGAAATACCTTCCATTAAACAACCATCGCCGCAGAAGGCGTAAGTAAAGTGATTGATAATCTCAAAATTAGGTTTATTAAAAATCTTGGCTAAAGATCTTTCAGCAATCGCCATGCCGACGGCGTTGGCTAAGCCTTGACCCAAAGGTCCCGTGGTGGTTTCAACACCTGGTGTATAACCCAGCTCTGGATGACCAGGTGTTTTAGAGTGCAGCTGTCTGAAATTTTTTAAGTCACTAATAGCTAAGTCATAACCTGTGAGATACAGGGCTGAATAAAGCAGCATGGACCCGTGGCCGTTAGATAAGACAAAGCGATCTCTGTTTAACCAGCTGGGGTCTTGCGGATTATGATTTAACACTTGGCCAAATAAAATTTGCGCAATATCTGCCATGCCCATGGGCATTCCTGGATGTCCAGAATTGGCTTTTTGGACTGCATCCATGCTTAAAAATCGAAGAGCATTGGCTAATTCTCGGCAAGAGGGCATCGGCATGAGTGATAACTCCTGAGGGGATTTAAGATTAAGTAAGTTGGCTTAAAAAAGAGCGGTATTGTACGGGCTTGAGGGAAAAAAGCATCAGGAATAAGCCTGGTTTTTTAGAAACTTATCGGGGTCTATTTTTAATTAAAAACTCTTGTGAATATATTGATTATTAAATGGACGAATCAGTAAGATGCCGGCTGGATTTAATAGAAAAAATTAGAAAAATAACGAGTGTGAAATATGGGCGAAGATAATGGTTCAAGTGTGATTATTTTGTTTGGTGAGAAGGGCATTCGGCGTGTTTGGAACCAGGGGGAGTGGTGGTTTTCGATTGTTGATGTCATTGCTGTTCTGAGTGAGAGTGTCAATCCGCAAGTTTATTGGCGTGTATTAAAAAAACGGCTCTTGGCTGAAGGTAATGAAGCCGTTACAAATTTTAACGCTTTCAAAATGCGAGCCCCGGATGGGAAAATGAGGATGGCTGATGTAGCCAATACGGAGCAATTACTTCGATTTATCCAATCCATTCCCTCTCCCAAAGCCGAGCCTTTTAAGCAATGGCTTGCAAAAGTGGGCTATGAACGAATTCAAGAGATCGAAAATCCAGAGTTATCACAAGAGCGAATGAAGTCTCTTTATGAACAAAAAGGCTATCCCAAAGACTGGATTGATAAACGTCTGCGTGGCATGGCGGTTCGGCAAAATCTCACGGATGAATGGAAAGAGCGAGGTATTCATCATCAAAATGACTATGCGATTTTAACGGCTGAGATTTCCAAGGCGACTTTTGGCTTAACGCCCAGTGAATATAAAGCCCACAAAAATATACCCACGACTTCTAAAGAAAATCTGCGGGATCACATGACGGATCTTGAGTTGATTTTTACCATGCTGGGCGAGCGCGTTACGACTGAAATTTCAGCAGCTGAAAAACCAGAAGATTTTGATGCTAATAAAAAAGTCGCCAAACGTGGTGGCAAAGTGGCAGGTGTAGCGCGAAAGGAAACAGAGAAAGAGTTGGGTCGCAGTGTTATTAGCCCTGAAAATTACTTTGCTTTGGATCAGCAAGACAAATTCAAAAAACCAAAAATCACTTAATCCAATACGGCCCAACTAGTTTTTCCACAAGATTTAAGATCTCTTCAAGCTCAGCACTGGGGCTTAAATTTAACTTGATATCTAGATAAGGCGAGTGAGCCCTATAGCCAAATATTAAATTATATTTTTTTAACTCCAGCTCTAGTAATTCAGCCATCTGGGCTTCTGAAACACCCTGCAATCTCCAGCGATATAATTTTTGATCCGAGCCAAAATTATTGTTTAATAAACTAGGTAAAATTATTTCTGAAAAAATAGGCAGGCATTCTTTAGGCGGGCCTGGTAATAAATAAATAATTTTATTTTGAGAATTAATTTCACAACTTATTTCACAGGCATCTGCGGTGCCGTTTAGATTGGGAATAATCTTTGAGTGCTCTGGAAAATAAGCCTGTTTTTTATTCGACATGGGAATAGCCCCAGTGGGATAGCGACCTGAATTATTTAGCCTGGTTAATATTCGTTCCCAGCTAGTTGGATTAAAAATTAGATTTAAATTTAATAGTTGGGCAAGGGCTTCTCGCGTTAAATCATCTGAAGTCGGCCCCAGTCCACCTGTGCTAATCACGCAGTCGTTTTTTTCTAATAAAAATCTAAAAGCGTCTTGAATATTATCTTGATCATCGTCGACTAGAACATGCTCGCCGATTTTTATTCCATGCTGGAGTAGGGAATCAGCCATGATCTGGCTATTAGTATTTAATAGCTCTCCGGTGATTAATTCAGTCCCTGTGGCTAAGAAGCCAATTTTTTTATTTTTAAAATTTGTTTGATTAACAGCTCTGTTTTTTACAATCATGATCACCATTACCCTGCTCTATTTGAATTGTTACATGGTTAATTTTGAATTGATTTTTTAAATTTAAATTAATTTCAAATCGCTGATTATCTGAAAGATTATTTACAGGCATGATCAAATGGGCTGTTAAAGCATTGTCTTGCGTAGATAAACCCCAGATATGTAAATCATGAATTTCAGTCACACCTGGAATGCTTAATAAATAACTTTCAACTTCGCGTAATTTAATCTCAGAAGGCACGCCGTCCATGATTAAATTGACTGAATTTGCTAATAAAGACCAAGTGCCCCATAAAATCATGATGCCTATTAATATGCCAATTAAAGGGTCTAAAAATTCCCAGTGAGTGAAATAAATAACACCTGCTGTAATCACGACGCCGAAAGAGACCAGGGCGTCATAAATTAAATGTAAAAACGCCCCGCGAATATTTAAATCATTGTGTTGATTTTTAATAAATAAAAGAGCCGTGCCTGAATTAATTAAAATCCCAATAAACGCTATTAACATGACATCCAAAGAATTAATCACAGAGGGGTGAATGAATTTTTCAATGGCTTCTCGAAAAATCAAAACAGTCGAAAGTAATAAAATAATAGCGTTAGTTAACGCCGCGATAATGCTGGTTTTTTTAAAGCCATAGCTGAATTTAGCATTGGCGCTTTTTTGTAATAAGAGCGTTGCGATCCAGGAAAAAATTAAACCCAAGACATCCCCTAAGTTATGTGCGGCATCTGCTAAGAGGCTATTGGAATGGGCTAGGTAAGAAAAAATGATTTCAATAATGGTAAACCCAAAATTACCCAAAATGGCTAATAAAAAAGCCAGATTGGTCCCGCCTTTGGAATTAATCGGAAGGGTGTGGGAATGGTTATGGCCATGATTATGAGAATGGCTGTGTGAGTGGTTATGAGAGTGACCATGAGAGTGATCATGATCTGAGTGTTTGTGATTCATAAAGATTATTTTTTTTAAATTAAAAGCTAAAAACAAGGCGGCGATGATAAAGAACCCGGGGCTGGATTGCTATTGAGATTGAATTTAAAACCTCAAAGCGAGTGTTCAACTAGGGGTGAACATGCCGTTGTGACCATTGGCTTCTGCGGGTCCATCAATGCCAGTCAATGTATGTAGCTGACAAGAGAGCTGTGTTAATTGTGGGTTTTGATAGATTTTTTTTTGTTCTTCCGTTTTTATTTCTATGAGATTTTCTGGGGGGTTATATTGACCAGGGTTAACTGATTTTTGATTGAGTTCTTGTTGAGGGCACATGATTGTTTACTCTGATTAATAAAAGGGTCAAAACATTAGTGGAAGAATTCCAGAAATTTAAATAAAGCCATTTTTTTCTTTGGTTAATTAATTTTTTTGCTAAGGTCTTGCCTTGGAAAATTGATCTGAAAATTTTTTGTAAGGGCTTAATAAATGATGAATATAAAATTAGTAAAAAAATTAATAAAAGTTTGTTTGGGGGTGGCTTGTTTGAGCTTGATAAGCCAAGCGATGGCACAAGATTTCTTTATCTCACAAAGCCAGAAACCTGATGCAGGCGCTATTTTAACTTCTGGAAATTCGGACCAAGTGACGATGAGTGTCAGCAGCACAATTGCCGTTGCCAGATTATTTGTGAGGTTTTATACAGGGGGAAATTGCACTTCGGGGTTTAATAACATCAGTTTGGATACAGCTGTAGTGACTTATGATTTGGATCCAGCGAAGAGCTATCGAACGACTGATGCCAGTTGGTATGCCATGTGTAATCAAGGTGAGGGTTTTTGTGGGACATTATTTTCAGGGTCGGCGATTGAATTACAGTGGTTGAATGCCAGTGGTGCCTCGATTGGCTCATCAGTTTGTTACAGCGCACATTTGCAAAATAGTGGTGGAACAGCTTGTTCTTCGAGTAGTGATTGTGGATTAAGTATCCCGGTCAGTAACTGGGTTGTGAACTGAACCTCTACATCACCGCACATCGGCATGGACAGCAAGAACTTGGCTGTTCGCCGTAGATCACAGTAGCGCTGCGAGGGGTGCTTGAAGATTTTGGTCTTTCTGATGGAGCTGGGGCTAAATTTTCAAAAAATCTGGCCTCTGCAAAAATCTGTAAGTCATCTCTCAGTAGCAATAATTTTTTAAGAAGAATATCTGGAGTGGGCTCTTCGCCAGGAGCAGGAGAAATAATGGGGCAACGGTTCGGGCCTTCTCCTTTTTCTTGATAGGCCAGCAGGGTGGGGAGTTCTACGGATATGAAATTTTTAAACCCCTTTTCTTTCAATAAAACAGGATCTGTGAGTAGGTCAAGAGAGAGATGGTCTTCTACCAAGAGTACTGATTCTCTGCTCCAAAAAGCTTGGTACATCTTGCGAATTTGGTCTTGAGAACGTGCTTCAGCTTCTTCAGGTTCCTTAGGTATGAGCATGCTGCCGTAGTTTTTTTGGCTAGCGCCAGCGCCTGCTTGAGCAGGGCTTAAATCCGGTCTAATCGCCTCGTCTAAGAGCGCTAGCAGAGCTTGAGGATTGAGACTTTGATAGGGAAATTTTGAAAAATCGCCAATGAGGGGTCGAAGATGGGATAGTAATTTTTGAATGCTGAGATGATTTTCACTCCATGAAAAACGGTCACCTGTTATACGTGCGAGCTTTTTAAAAGCGGCAAGCTCTTGATCGAATTTTCTAAGTAATTGAGCTGATTCACCTGACATACCTGACCCGCCTGACATATTTGAACTCCCTGATTTTTATTTAATTTAAATGCAAAGAATATTTATTGCTACTTGATTTTTAAGAATAGGAAACTGTAAAATTATGACTATGGTTGTGACTATAGTTATTTCTATGATTATATCTGGAGTTATAAAATGGAATCCGTCCCTAAAGGTGTCTTAAAAAGCCAAATGTTGGCTTATTTTCGAAAAATTGAAAAAACAGGTGAAACTTTAATTGTGACTGACCATGGTCAGCCGGTTTTATGCATTACGCCTTATCACACGAAAAAAAATCCTCAGGAATTGTTCGCCTCTTTACAGGGCAAAGTGACTTACCATGAAGATATTAATACCCCCAGCGCGTCAGAATGGACTGAGGACTGAGCTATGAAAATTTTACTAGATACCTGTGCGCTTTTGTGGTGGACATTGGATCCTGAAAAGCTCTCTGAGACTTGCTTGGAAAGCTTAAATCAGGCCGAGTCTCTTTGGGTCAGCAGCATTTCTATTTGGGAACTGGGGATCAAGGTGCGAAATAAAAAATTACAACTCCCATTGAGTTTTGAAAACTACGTTAAAAAATTACAGCAGTTAAAAACTCTGGAGATCCTTCCAGTCGATCTTTCTATTTGGCTTGGCAATCTCGCTCTCAATTGGGAGCATCGAGATCCAGCGGATCGTGTGATTGTCGCGACTGCAAAGCAGTTGAACGCCCATATTGTGACTTCAGATAGATTAATTTTGGACTATTACGCCAAAATAATTTCAGTCTAAACCCCAATTTAAATCCAATTCTTGTGAAATAATTTTTTGATTATTACCCTTGCCTGTTTTTTTAATATTTTAAATTTTAAATAATTAATTATTGGGGATAAGTACGCATGAAAATAACCGTCTTTGGATCTGGCTATGTGGGGCTAGTCACTGGAACTTGCTTTGCAGAGATGGGCAATCATGTGGTCTGTATAGATATAAATAAAGAAAGAGTTGAAAAGTTAAATCAAGGATTTTGCCCCCTGTTTGAGCCTGGTTTGCCAGAGCTTTTGAAAAAAAATCTCGAAGAAAAAAGATTGGTTTTTTCCAGCGATGCCAAGATAGGCGTAAGTCATGGGGAGGTTATTTTTATTGCTGTGGGCACACCGCCTGGAGAAAATGGCGCGGCTGATCTGAGTTATGTCCTGCAAGTTGCTCGAAGTATTGGGGAATATTTAGATAAAAATTTAAATAAATTAAAAATAATTATTAATAAATCGACGGTTCCAGTAGGTACCGCAGATTTAGTGAATCTAGAAATAGAAAAAGTTTTAAAAGCTAAAAATATAAAAATAAATTACGCCGTTTTGTCTAATCCAGAATTTTTAAAAGAAGGTGCGGCTATTGCTGACTGCATGCGGCCAGACCGTATTGTCATTGGGTCGAATAATCCAGAAGCCAGTCAAATTATTAAAGAGCTTTATGGGCCCTTTAATAGAAACCATGACAAGTTAATTTTAATGGATGTGAAGTCGGCTGAATTAACGAAGTATGCCGCCAATGCGATGCTCGCAACCAAGATTAGCTTTATGAACGAAATGAGCCGTGTGGCTGAAAAATTAGGGGCAGATATTGAGCAGGTCAGACGGGGGATTGGTTCGGATAGTCGCATTGGTTATTCGTTTATTTATCCCGGCTGTGGTTATGGCGGCTCTTGTTTCCCCAAAGATGTCCAAGCCCTGATTCATATGGCGCAAAGTGCTGGAGAAGAGGCTCAAATTTTACAGTCAGTTCATGAGGTTAATAAAACTCAGAAATTAAAATTATTAGAAAAAATAAATTTATATTTTAAAAATAATTTACTAGGCAAGACTTTTGGGATCTGGGGCTTAGCGTTTAAACCTAATACAGACGATATTCGTGAGGCACCGGCTGAGGTTTTAATTAGAAGTTTGATTAAACAGGGTGCAAAAATTCAGGCTTATGACCCAGAAGCGATGGAAAATATGAGTGAATTATTTAAAGCTGAAATAGCGGCTGGAAAAATTAGTTTTAAAGCCCATGCAGAAGAAGTATTAGAGCAGGCGGATGGTTTAATTATTGTGACGGAATGGATGATGTTTAGAAGTCCTGATTTTGAGTTAATAAAAAATAAGCTGAAAAATCCTGTGATTTTTGATGGTCGGAATTTATATGACCTGAATTATTTAAATTCTTTAGGGATTAGTTATTACGCCATTGGGCGGCCTGTTTTAGATTTAAATTTGTAAAAAATTTTAAATATTTTTAAATTGTCCTAAGCGAATAATCTTGATACAAAGCCGTTTTTTTTAAACAAGAAGGGCGAAAAAGATGTCAGGCGCTGGAAGTAGTGGTGTGTATCCTGAGGGTTGTTGGGCAGTGTTCGAAAAATTGAATGAACGTTGTGAAAGAGATCAAGAGTTCCCCCCTGTTTTTGCGTTTCCCTTGTCATCAATGACAGAGGGTCAGATAGAGATAATTAAGACCGCTCAAAACAATGCCATGGACCGGCATTTGAATCTGATTAAGCAGTTTAAGCCACTGACACGGCAGAGGACTCAATATGTGAAGCAGGTTAAAGCCACTCAACTCAGTCATGATTCAGCGGGTGTGCTCACTTTGGATGTGTTGAATTTCAGGCCAATTTCTTATGCTTTTTTGATGGAAGAGGGCTCTTCGTATATCTCAAGAATTTTAGAAGCTTCGGATCTTATCCCAGCGAGCGATTACTCCTGGTTTCCTGAATTAATTAAGCGCAAAAAGACGGCGGTTTTTTCAGAAATTATTAAATATTTTGAATCTCCGAAGGCGACCCAGCCGTTTAAAAACAGCTGGAAAGAGTTGTGTACTAGATCTTTTGTGCTTGGTGAGAGAGAGAGTGGTAGTGAAGTAGGTACTTTGTTATTCCAGGCGGTCTTAGGGGGTGCTCTTGAGATTGCCAAAATTTTAGCGCCTCACAGTGATATCAATCTTTTGCCTCCTCTACTTGGAGCACCCATGCCGCTTCATCACTGGCTGATACATTGCATGAATCAAAATAAGGCCGCGGGATTGCCCATTGATGGCCAGCTGGCTTGTTTAAAATGGTTAATGGGGGAGTCAGCTTATGATTACTTCAGAGAATTTTACAGAAATATTCCGAGTCCCTTACTTTCAGCCTTGCTTTTAAAAAATCGTGAGGCTTTAGATCTTTTTTTGACAAGCCCTGATTTTAAATTACAGAGAGAAAATTTTACTCGCGGCGCTCGGTTGTGTTTCATAGGTGAGGCTGAGCAAGACTATCTGCCGTTTAAAGTTGCTTTGGATTGGGGCTGTAAAGACGTCTTAGAGCAAATAAGAAAAGCCTTGCCCCATGATCTTTTCTTTGTGTTTCTCCAGTTGCTTAATGCTTACGAATGGCAAGAGCGAGAGGGTTGTGAGATGAGTTTGGAAGATTTTCAAAGGCTCAAACAAGAGGTGCAAGAAATCTGGGATCGGTATCAAAGATTATTGGAGGCCTCTGTGGCTCTAGCAGCAGAAAGTGCGGCTGCTGTCTCGCCAGAAAGTTTGCTGCCTGGTTTTGTCTCTGAAACCGTTAGTGCAGGAGCTGGAGATTCAAGTTCTGGAAGATCTTCATGCTCTGCCGATACAGTCTTATTAGTGCAAGAAGTTGTGGAGAAAGAAAGCAGCGCTGAAGAGGCTTTATTATTGGCTGAGGCTTTAGAGCAAGAAAATAAAATTCTGAGTGAGCGAGTCGAAACACTCGATGACACGATCAGCCAACTCAGGGATAGATTAAGAGCGTCAGAAGAAGAAAAAGCGAGAGCTCTGGCGGATCAGAAAAGAATTCATGATGCCAGAGTCTTAGAGCTAGAGGGGCTATCAGAAAAAGCTCAAGCAGAGGCCAGTATTGAGAACTGGAAAAGACTGAAAGCGGAAGACGATCTAAAAGAGATGGCTGGAGAAGCTGAAGATTTAAAAGTAAAAAACACAGAATTAGGCGATCAAGTGGCTGCAAGCGAGCAGGCTGCTGCGAGATATTTACAGCGTGCCTCCATGGCTGAATCTCGAGTGGAAGAGCTTGAAAGAGAGCGTCAAACAAATGCAGAGCTGACCGAAGCTTTAAGTCTCGCTGCTAGAGCTGAGATTGCAGCAAAAGATGCCGAAAGAAGAGCGGCGATTAAAGCAGCGTTTAAAGAAGAAAAAGAGACGAACTTTTCTGGTCTGTCTCCCACTGCTTTAGCTTTTTTGCCAAAAGATCCAAAAGATCCAAGAGGTTCTTTAGGCGCTGGGGCGGCTGGGGGGCTTGGCTTTTTGGGTCGCTTTTAATTTTTTTCCGATTTTTTAATGGGTTTTTTAAATTGTTCCCAGCACCGAATCTTGTTAAAAAGCCCGCTTTTAAAAATTAAATTAATAAAAAAATAGGGGTGAATGCTATGTCAGCTATGTCAGGTGCAGGCGAAGGGGTTGTGAGTGAAAGCTCAGAAGCTTTATCAAGTTTGGAGTTGTTTTGCGCAGATATGATCAGACTTGGCCCTGTTGAATTATTAAAAAATCGCCGGGCAGAAAGACCAGAAGGCGCTGATCTTCTGAGTGCAGAAGAGTGGGAGGCTATTTTTGTTTCAAAAGACAAAGACAAAGCATTCCAAGCAATGAATGTTTACGCCCGAACGGACCCCCTATTTAATAAATCCTTGAAAAAACCAATGACGATTTATCTCTATGAGCTTGCAGCAAGAAAGGATAAAGAGATCGCAGTTTTAAAGGCTCAAGTGGCTGGATTAACTTGTGAGCTTTCAGGGGTTCGGAATGGCGAACTCTTGGCTGCAAAAACAGGCGCTAAAGCTGCCAAAGCAGAGGCTGAGGCTGCGAAAAAAGATGCTGAAGCTGTGAGAGCAAGGCTGGAAATAAGCCAAGGAGGCTTAATAACAGCCAGAGGCGCTCGAACAGCTGCTGAAAAGAAAGTGCAAGACTTGACCGCTAAAGCTGGCTCGGATGCTGTGGCGTTAGCAGAAGCTCAAGCGCAAATAAAAGGCCTCACCGTTATGACTGCAAGCCTTCAAGCTCAGCTGGCAGGACAAGCCAATGAATTGACTGTTCTGAAGGCAGCGAAAGCTAAAGAGCTTGAAGGTTTAAGAGCTGAGCTAGTTAAAGCTAAATCGGATGCTGCGCCAGTGGCAGAACGTTTGCGAGCTGCTGAGACCCGAATCGAACAGCAGGGTAGAGGGCTTGGAGAGTTAAATGAAGAGTTTACAAAGTCTAAAGCCGAGCTAGCTAGAGTGACTGCTATTGTTCAAGCGAAAAGTACCGAAGTAGATGGGTTAAAAGCTGAGAATAGATCGCTTCAAGCGAGGCTTTCTGCTGATAGTGCTCAGCTTGCTAGCGTTACTGCTGAGAAGGCTGCGCTACTTAGATCTATTTCTGAATCCCAAGGGGCTGTTGCTTTATTAAGTGCACGTTTAGCAGCTGCTGAGGCTGCTGCTCCTGTCGCTTCTTCTGACATGAGCGCCAAGATCGCGCAGCTGGAGGAGGACAATAGAATACTGAGGAATATGAATGCTCAGCATTGTCAGCAAATTGCAGGTTTTGCTAAATCGGTTGAAAAACAAAGGCAGGAATTGGCGGACCTCGCGGCTGAGCGTGATCAAATGAAGAGAAACTTAAGCACGGCAGATAATTGGATTAAGTTTTTAGAGGAAAACCTAAGTCAAGAACAGCTTTTGGCTGCTGTTGAAAAACGAGCAGCTGCTGCTAAAGCCGCGACTGTTTTTGCTAGAGTCCCCCCAGATGGAGCTGGAGCTGGAGCTGGAGCTGGAGCTGGAGCTGGAGCTGGAGCTGCTGGAATGCCAGGACCAGGTCGGAAATAAAATTTTTAGACAGGCCTTTTAATAAAGGCCTGAAATTTCCCCGGCTGATCCTTAAATAAAGTAATAACTGATAAACTCCCGCGCTTTTTTATGGATAAGTTCGAAAATAAAGGATCTAAAACATGATGAACATGGCTTTATTTATAGTGCTGGGGGTGGTCGTCACGCCCTGGAAATTGATTGGTTTTTGTGGGGTGTTTTTATTTGGCAGTCGTTGGCTGGTCCAGATGTATATTTCCAGAAAATATAAAAAACCAAGTTTAAATAAAGCGTTTTGGATTATGAGTTTGTCCGGGAGTTTATTGTTATTAAGTTATTTTATTTTTGGTAAAAATGACTCTGTGGGGATTTTATCTAATGCGTTTCCCGTGTTTGTTTCTTTATATAATTTGTATCTGGAAGTGCGGTATAGAAATAAGAATTAAAAAATTATTTCTGGGTGGATTTCCAGGTTTTAAATTCAGAAATTTTTAGGCCATACCGGGAGAGCACTCCCTCATGCAATCGGCGTAGTTCTTGAATAATTAAAGCTTCGATGTTTTTAAAGTCAGTTTCTTTGATTTCATGATGGTCAAGACTGGCTTGAAGTCTATTTTTTATAAGAACTAGAGGGTCTGCTTGGGCCTGGGTTACTACTTCACAGAGGGCCTGTTTAATTAAATCTCGATGGGCCAATCTCAGTGGATCGGGTTCGACCAGTTGTTGTTTGACGGTTTGATATTCTTGGGTTGAGCGCTCATAAGCCCAGACGTACACATCTCGTAAAAGTTCAACGCGGTTTAATTCATAGACGCCTAAAATAGCCCGGCTGTAGGCGGCTTCTGGGACATCTAAAAAAGTGAGAGGGCACAAATTGGCTTTAATTAAAGGCAAGTTAGCCATGAGTCTTGAAGTGCGTTTATTAATATCAGCGAAAGCTTGTAAATAGGGTAAGTGGACCATGGCAAAAAAAGACTGCTCAAAAGGATCTTGGATTTGACTGGCCTTGCTTAAAATAAGATTTAGAAATTCTTCGAGTTGAAAGGGGATAGACAAGGGTCTGAAAGTGCTTTGGCCAATCTCGACAATGTGCTGACGAATGCGACCCTCGTCTTCGGAATTAGAGAGCAAATTTTCTGAGAGCGCGCTATGGATATTAAAAATGGTATAGCGATTAAACCCAATGCTGTCCGCATGTTCGACTAATAATTCAATGGCTCTTTTGTGATTCAGAATCATTTGGGTTTCAAACACATCTTTTCCTTCAGCAATTTTTCCATACTGAATTAACTCGCGGGTATCTAATCGAGAATAAGTGTTGCCTTCTAAATGACTGGAGGCCCAGGAAAGATCAATTAAAAATCGATTTAAGATGTCTTTTCCATAAGTGCCTCCAGGTAATTTTGACTGCCCCATATCGCCCATATTTCTTAACTGGCGGCATAAAGGCTCTGAGAGATAGCGTGTTTTATTGGGCTCGTAAGATTCTAAGAAATCATAGTGATAGCCGACGGGTTTACGGGCTAAAAGGGGTTGATTGATGTAAGCCAGCACTTCTTTGCTGTCGAGAGAAATGGGGATTTTATCTGGGAAGGCGTGGGTAGCTAAATCAGCCGGTGGGCTAGTTTTTGAGTCCAATAAATCAATAGCGAAGTATCGGCTGTTTCTCTTTTGGCCTTGAACGCTTATCTGGCCTGTTTGAACTAATTGGCTGATCCAGCGCTGGAGCGTTCGGCGTGCCACGTTAGGGTGAAGCTTTATAAGGTCCGATAGAGCTAAGCCATTTTTATTATTTTTTATATTTTTCAAAAGGATATTAGATATTTTTGGTGATTTATTCATGATTTTTTGGCGCTATCTTTAGCGTTATTAGGTTTAAAAGTGGCGCTATTGTGGCGCTATTTGAATTAATGCGCCACTTTTTTGGTTCATAGTGTCAATATGTGTCACTTCAGGCTTACTCGCGCCAAAGACGAATGATGCACCAGCCAGTAAGCCACGCCGACAAACACGCCGCCAATTAAGCCGGCTAAGACCCAGGCAAAACCAGGGACGATTTGGGTAGGTAAATTTAATTTGTGTAAATGCCCAATATCGCGGGCGATTCCAGCGGCAAAGATTAAGTGGATCAGAATATTAATTAATAAAATCAATAACATAATGTGATCCGCGGTGCCTGAAAATTGGGAAAAGAAAGAGTCTGAACTTGAACCAGAATCGAACATATTTTTTAACGTCCTATTTATTTTTAATTTTTATTTTTTTAATAACTCGCATGGCCGGGGGCTCTAGGGAAGGGGCTAATATCTCGAATATTAGAAACGCCACTTAAATAGCTGACCAGTCTTTCAAATCCTAAGCCAAAGCCTGCGTGAGGGACGGAGCCATAACGGCGGAGATCTCGATACCAGCTGTAGTCTTTTAGGTCCATTCCGGATTCTAAGATTCTGGAATCTAAAATATCTAAGCGCTCTTCTCTTTGAGAGCCCCCAATGATTTCACCGACACCTGGGGCTAAAACATCCATGGCAGCGACGGTTTTTTGGTCTGAATTTAAACGCATATAAAACGCTTTAATTTCTTTGGGGTAATTTTTTAAAATGACGGGCGATTTGACATGCTCTTCGCAAAGATAGCGCTCATGTTCGGACTGGAGATCCACGCCCCAATGAACGGGGTAGTCGAATTTTTTGGCGCCTGAGTTTGAGACTGCTTGTAAGATTTTGACCGCTTCGGTGTAGTCCATGTGAATAAATTCAGAGTTGACTATTTTTTCTAATCTTTCGCGACAAGTTTTATCGACCCATTGGGTGAAAAAATTAATATCATCTTGGCGATGATTTAAAACTTCTTGGACGACGAATTTTAATAAGCCTTCGGCTAATTTTGCGTCTTGTTCAAGATCAGCAAAAGCAATCTCAGGCTCGACCATCCAGAATTCAGCGAGATGTCTTGAGGTATTAGAATTTTCAGCGCGGAAAGTGGGCCCAAAGGTATAAACTTTAGACATCGCCAGCGCATAGCATTCGGCGTTGAGCTGGCCTGAAACGGTGAGATAGGCCTCGCGGCCAAAGAAATCTTTAGAAAAATCTATTTTTCCCTCGGCAGTTTTAGGTAAGTTCATGAGGTCTAAAGTAGACACGCGAAATAATTCTCCAGCGCCCTCGCAATCACTGGCCGTAATAATGGGGGTATTAACCCAAATGAAATTATTCTGGTGAAAATACTGGTGAATCGCGAAAGCCGTCGTGTCTCTTAATCTAGTCACGGCGCCCATAATATTAGTCCTGGCTCGCAGGTGGGCGTAGTCTCTTAAATGCTCCATGGTGTGTCGTTTTGGAGAGATGGGATAAGTTTCTGGGTCTTCAACCCAGCCTAGGACTAAGACTTGTTCTGCTTGAAGTTCTAGCGCCTGACCTTCGCCTTGTGAGGGGACTAGTTTTCCAGAAATAGAGACTGAGCAGTCTTTGGTTAGTTTTAAAATTTCAGATTGATAATTAGATAAATTTTCTGGAACCACGGCTTGTAAAGAGTCGAAACAAGAGCCGTCGTTAATAGTTAAGAAAGATATTCCAGCTTTAGAGTCTCTTCTGGATCTCACCCAGCCCTGAATAGTAATGGGGGTTTTAGGGGTGGAAGCTTGAGGATTGAGAATATTTTTAATGGGAAAAATAGGATGAGGTGATGGCATGGATGGGGCTCCAGAGAGTAATTTTGGGAGTGATTTTGGGGGTAATTGGGAGGGTTTAATTAAAAATTCTTAAAAATTCAAAGCGGGCGAAAATATCATGTCTCTTGGTGGATATGAAGAGAAGGCGTTTATTGCAAATAATGCAGAACCATATCGTCATGGCTTTGTAGCCGAAGTGGCTCAGCCATAGATTGGGCAACTAAAAGACGATCAAAGGGGTCCTTATGATGCGGGGGTAGTTCAATTAATTTTGAAAGATGAGAGGGTTTTATAGGCAAGATTTCATACCCGGATTCTTCGATGGCTTTGATTAATTTCTCAAAATCGATTTCTAGTTTTTTGGAACTAATTTTAATAGCGCATTCCCATAAAGAGGCAACGCTGACAAAAATTCTGTCTGCATTGATCATGGCTTTTCGAATCTGATGAGGGACCTTTGGAGAATCCTGTATGGACCAAAGGAGGATGTGTGTATCAAGGAGAATGTTCATAAGGGGTCGCTTTCGTTGTCGCCATAAAAGGCATTGAGAAGATCGTCTGCTAGGGGCGCATCAAAATCAGTGGCAATTTTTATCTTGCCTTTGTAAGCCCCAAAACGGGATTTTTTGTTTTCTGTGATGGGCACGAGCTTGACCAGTGGTTGCCCTGCTTTTGCAATGATGACCTCTTCACCAGCGAGTGCAAAGGCGATTAATTTAGAAAAATTAGTTTTAGCATCGTGAATATTAAAAGGTTCCATGATATTGACCGTCCTTTGAGCAGAGCTTTCTTTAGGAAGAGAATGCTCGACTTTATAGGCTGGACTAAGCCTAGTCAATTTAGTGGTATTTTTGATAATTGAGTTGCTAGTTCTCATAGTGCCTCCAGGGTGTTTTTATTTTTTTAGGCTGTTTTAAAAAGCTCGCAAAATTTAAAACATTATTTTTATTAATTTCCCGAATGCCTTTGGAATTTTCGATAATTAATAAATTAAATAATTCATGGCGAAGTTTATTAAAAAAATCCGTGTCGTTGTTGCATAGGCTTAATAGCATCCACTGGAGACAAGAGGGGTCGGTGTGAGCCTGATCTTGAAAAAAGCTGGATAAATCTTTTGCTCTGACGGATACGAAAGAAGGGGGAATAGAAAGCTCAGAATGGGCGGCTGAGGTAGAAGAAAGGGAAGAAGTAGAAGCGTAAGGGGTGTAAAAATTTTGCGAAGAAGTGGTATTAGAAGTGGTGTTAGAAAGGGTGTTAGAAAGGGTGTTAGAAAGGGTGTTAGAAAGGGTGTTAGAAAGGGTGTTAGAAAGGGTGTTAGAAAGGGTGTTAGAAAGGGTGTTAGAACTTGCCATGGGACAGTCTCCAGATAGAGGTTAATTGAAATAAAAGCCGCCGTATTTTATGAAAAGATATTTTTACTATGCAATCTTTGTACAAGGGTTTTATTGATTTTTTATATAAATATATTTTTACAAATAGGTCTTGATTTTTTGAAAAAAAATTTTGAGTCAGGGTGATTTTTTTGTACTATTTGAATAGTGATTTTTTAAATTTTTAAATATATGAGTGAGGATTTTTAATTATGATAAATAAAAAATTAGACCAAAAATTAGGTCAAAAGATTACGCGTTTAGATCAGCATGCTTTGGCGAAAACACCGCCTGAGCGTCTGACTTTTTTACGGCAAGTCTTGCGATTATCTCGGGAAGAAATGTTGGGGGAGTATGGGATTCCTAAAAATAGTCTGCTCTCTTGGGAGCATGGCTCTAAGAATATTTCAGACCAGAATTTGCATCGGCTTTTAGATATTTATTTGCAAGAAGGTTTGATTATTAATTTAGAGTGGGTTCGCAGTGGAGAAGGTGTCGCGCCTTACTGGGCTTCAGGGGCGGATTTATCTCGGAATTTAAAGTTGGAAAAATTAGAGAATTTAGAAAAAGAGAAGCCCAAAAAAAATAAGCCTATTACTGATTTAAATTTAAATTTAAATATGAATTTGAATCCGAAAACAGACGATTTTTTATTAGCCCAAGAAGTCACTTATTTTAGAAATTTGTCTGAAGAAGGTGTCGCCGTGATTTTAAAATCGGACGATATGGCGCCTAGTTATTATCGAGGTGACATGGTCGGCGGAAGATTTAAAGAGGGTGAAGATTTATATGGGTTAATTAATAAAGACTGCATTGTTCGAACGAATGATGACAAAGAATATATTCGCACTTTGGTTAAACACGCCGAAGAAAAAGTTGATCGCAATGGGGCGATTAAATTTGATTTGATCTGTAAAAATCCCGCAGCGGCTTACGATGCGCCCGCTGTTTTATCGGGCGTATTTGTGCAAAAAGCAGCGCCGATTATTTGGATTCGTCGAAGGGATAAGTAAGTAAGATAAAATATAAAAATATTTTTTTATATACCTATTGACCGAAGGTTTTTTATGTTTACCATAGGCCTTCTGTCGTGATTGAAGAGGCTACCTAAAAGCGACAACTTTTAGGTAGCAGAGGTGCATGACTACTTGCGAGCAGCAATGCGGGCGGGATCTTAACAGGCCCGTTTTGTATTTTCTATTTTTTATTTTTCTATGCACCTCCCCGCTTTTTTAAATTCACGGCACTTAATTTTAATGAGTTAAATTAGGGAGCCTTGGGGTATGTATTTCTTTGATTTTATCTGGTCCGTTTTTTCTATTTTTATCATTCCAGAATTGCTTTTTCCTAGAGCTGTTTTTGCGGATGTGTCTGTTCAAAGCGTGATGAAAAATTTTTTAGATTACTTTACCAGTGAGATTGCGACGTTGATTGCAACCATTGCCATTATTGGCCTGGGGATTGGTTGTTTTTTAATGGGGAAGATTTCTAAAACGGCTTTTTTCACGACTTTTGTCGGCATTGCCCTAATTTTTGGCGCGAGTGCGTTAGTTAGCTTTATTAATAAGTGATCAAACATGAGTCACTTAAGCCAATTAAATAATTTAAATAATTTAAATAATTTTAATGAACCCTTATTAATTTCACCGGTTTTTAAAGGCCTAACTCGGCATGCCCAGCTCTTGGGCGTGGATTATCACTATGTGATTTTCTCTGGAATTGGTGTGTTTTTATTATTTATTAATTTAAAAAATTTCTTGGTCTTACTGTTGGCGATTCCCCTGCATTTTTTAGGCTGGATCTTGTGTCAGATGGATCCGCATATTTTTAAGATTTTAAAAATCAAAGCGCAGATTGGCGTGATTAGAAATAAATCCATTTGGCATTGTCAGAGCTATGAGGCTTTTTAAAGATGATTTTAAAGATGAGTAATAAAAATTTTGTTTCTAAAAAAAATATGCTGGCTTTAGTAAATAGAGAAGCGGGAGTCTCTCGGCATTTTAATCTCTCCCATTTAAATTCTCCGACCATTTTTGAAGATGCCAGGGGTCAGGTGGGGTCGGTGATTAGGCTGGAAGGCCTGCCTTTTGAGACGGCTTTGAATCAAGATTTAAATCATATGAAACGCACATGGCATCAGGCTCTGTGTGGTTTAGGGGAAAGTATTTATCTGAATGTGTCGATGACAAGACGTGAGGTGGATATTGAGCTCCAGGGGGAATTTCCTGATGAGTTTTCTAGGAAAATTAATCGGGATTATCAGGTGCAGTTTAAAAACAAAAGGCTCTATAGAAATCAGATTTATCTCAGCTTAATTCATCGCGGTTTAAGTGAAAAACTAGGTGGAAAATTATTAAGTTCTCAGGGGGGTAAAAAACTTCCCAGTTTTATTCCCAGTTTTATTCCAGGTTTTGGCAGGAAAATATTAGGAGATGCGAGAGAGAAATTTCGCCAAAATAGCATCAGCCAATTAGAAAAAAATACGCAGCAATTATTAGCATCTTTAAGTGTATTTAAGCCGCGCTTATTGGGCCTAGAAGATAAAAATTGTGGATATAGCGAATTATTAGAAGCCCTGTCTTTGCCTTTGAATGCTTTAGAGGATTTTGCTTACCCTGTTTTAGATTTAAAAAATTTAAAAGATTTCAAATATCCTAGATTCCAGCTCGGGTCTTATTTATCTAGAAAAAGATTATTTTTTGGTGATGCTATTCAGTTTGAGGGCGCGGATCAGAAAATTTCGTTTGGAAAAATTTTATCTATTAAAGAATACGGGGCAGAGACTATTTCTCGAATGCTGGACCCTTTATTAAATTTAGACATTGAATTTTTGCAGACGCATTCTTTTGCCATGGAATCTCCCGAGAAAGCGCAAAAATTAATCAGCCGGCAGGTGGTTAAATTAGAAAACTCTAATGATCCCGCACGTTCTCAGATTCAAGAATTAGGAAGTTTGAAAGATGATTTGGCCTCGGGAAGAATTAAAACAGGGTTTCATCACCACACTTTATTATTAATTTCCCAAGACCTTGATCATTTAAATCAGGCCATGGTCGAGGCGGTTAAAAGATACAGTCAGGCAGGCTTAGTCGCCGTGGAAGAGACTTTGGGGCTAGAGCCTGCTTTTTGGGCTCAGCTGCCCATGAATGCCAGTTATGTTTTTCGCGCTCAGCCCATTACCAGCGCTAATTTTGTCGACTTTTGCCCGCTGCATAATTATTCCATTGGGTATCGAGATCGTAATCATTTGGGTGCGGCGGTGACTTTGGTTGAAACGCCGTCGAGAACCCCCTTGTTTTTTAATTACCATGCTAAGGGTTCTGGAGATGCGAATGATTTCACGCCAGGTCACACGACGATTATTGGCGGTAATGGTTCTGGAAAGACTGTTTTTTTAAGTTTCATGGACGCTCAGATGGGGCGTTACGGGGGTCAGAGTTTTTTCTTTGATCGAGATCAGGGTTTGGAAATTTATGTCCGAGCGACGGGCGGCGTTTATTTATCCATTGCGCCTAATTCTGGCCCTAATTTTGGCCCTAATTTGGCTGGTCAAAATTTTAATTCACAGCCGCTCTTAGCTTTAAATCCTTTTAGTTTAAAAAATACAGAAGAAAACAAATTATTTTTAAAACACTGGCTGTCAGAATTAGTTAGACAAGAGGGGGAATCTAGTATTCCCAGTGCTTTGTCTAATCTATTAGGTCAGTGCGTGGACTATGCCTATGAGCACTTGCCGCTGGAAAAAAGATATCTAAGCACGGCTTTAAAATTATTGCCGATTGATTTTCCAAGATGGCCTGAGCTGCATCGATGGATGCGTGGAGAGGGTGTTCGCACTCATGGCGAGTATGCCTATTTATTTGACCATCCCCAGGATTCTTTAAGTTTAAATAGGGCTAAAACAGGCTTTGATTTAAGTGTCTTAATGTCTCAACCCAAGGCTGTTTTGACGGCTGTTTTAATGTACTTGTTTCGACGCATTGAAGAAATTTTAACGGGCCAGCGGGTGTCCATTATTTTGGACGAGGGTTGGATGTATTTAGACAATCCTTATTGGCAAACCCAGTTAAAACAGTGGCTGCCGACCCTGCGTAAAAAAAATTGCCAGGTGATTTTGGCGACGCAGTCTCCTGAAAGTATTGTGAATAGTCCTATTAGTGCCGTCTTTTTTGATAACTGTGCGAGTAATATTTTTTTCTGTAATGAGAAAGCTAATTTTGAACGGCATTATCAGTTTTTTAATATCACAGCCTCTGAGTTTGAATTTTTAAAAAATACACCCAAAGAAAAACGGTTTTTTTTATATAAACAAAGCCAAGAAAGCGCTGTCTGCCGCTTAAATTTAAATCTTAATCCAGATCTTTTAGCCGTTCTTTCGGGCAATGCCCAGACGGTTAAATTACTCCATGAGATTTTGGGTGAAATGGGTGAGGGGAGTGGAGTCGCTGAAGATGTAAGCCCAGAAGTTTGGTTGCCCTTATTTTTTTCCAGATTAAAAAATAAAAATAAAAAATAGGGAAAGGGCTGTGTTAAAAATTTTAAAAAAATTAAAAAAAATTAAAAAATTAAAAATTTTGATCTTGCTAGGGGGGCTTTGTATTTACTTTCCCAGCTTCTCAGACGTCTTGCCGGTGATTGACCCGGTTGAAATTGGCAAGGTCATGGATGAGTTGAAAGTATTAAAAGATAGTTATACCCAGCTTCAGAATCAGTACAGCGCCATCACAGGGAGTTATGGTTTTGGAAATTTAAGTAATGGCTTGGCAGAGTTAAAAAATCGAGAGTGGGCACCGAGTGACTGGAATTCAGCTTTAAAAAATTTAGCGGGTGGGAGTTCTGACAGATATCAAGAACTTTTAAATCAATATAAGCAAAACCATCTGGTCTTAGATGCCCAGACTTATTTAAAAGGCTCGGATCAAAATTTAACTAAGACTTACCAAAACCAAGTTGCTACTAACCAAGTCAGTACCGCGACAGCGACTTATGAATTTAATGACCTGAATCAGCATTTAGAAACACTGCAGTCTTTAAGTGCCCAGATAGAAAACCCTAAAAATACCAATATTAAATCAGCAATTGATTTAAACACCCGAATCGAAGTGGAGCTGGGGTATATCTCTATTGAAGAGCTTCGTATGCAAAGCCTTTTAAACCAACAAACAGCGGATCTTTCTGCCTCGAAAATCAGTTCAGAAAATCAGGCTGCTCAATTTAATCAAGCAGGAGAATAAACATGGATAAAGTCTTTTTACTCGGTGATGAGGTTTTCATCGTCTCTCCCCTCGCGGGAGAGACAGGCCCGAAGATGAAATCGAGGGACAGAGAGGGGGGCATTGCAGCGATTTATCCCCCTCTCTGCCCAATGGGCTTGCAGCCCCTTGGTCTGTCTCTCCCGCAAGGGGAGAGACGACATCGGAAAGAGAAGCGAATCGGACAAGTCATATTAAATAGCAGTTTAATTTTAAGCTTCAGCTTTTTATTAAACCTGGGCTTCTTAAGCCTCAGTAGTTGTGCCAGTGATGCCCCCTCAGCGCCCTGTCCGCATTTTGGTTTGTATTGCTCAAAGACACCGATTAATTCTTGGACGAGTGAGGGAAATAACAATGCGTAAATTAATAGGTTTAAATTTAGGGCTGGGATTAGTGCTGGGATTAGCCGCTTGCAGCAGCACCCCGAATCCCTTGCTCACCCAAGATCTTCAAAAAATTATTCAAGTTTTATCAGACGCTGAATATCCCGCGATGAAGACGCAAAATTTGTATTACGGAACGGGGTCTATTTATGTCAAATGCATGACGGATCCTCAGAATTTTGCGCCTCTCCAGCCTATTAAAATTGGCCAGGAATTATGTGATGGGGTTTTAAATATGATGGCCCAAGAAGCGCGTAAAACCCCGGGTTTTGAAAATTTAAATCTGGCTGATTTAAAAGACCCTAAAGCTTTTCAACGCATCCGTGAGGGTATGGCAGCAAAAGATGCTGGTGAAGAGATAAGCGAATAAGGGGCAATCAGTGAGTGTATTAAGCCCCTTGGGCAACCAGGCGACTAGCTACAGTTATTTTGTAATTCCAGTCCTGACTGAAATCGATGAGTTATTAAAAGCTTTTGTATTTCAGGGTTATGAGGCGCTGTCTAGTTATTTAAAAATTCCAGTAAGTCTTTTAGCCAGTTTTTATTTAATTCTAACCGGTGTTGCCATGGCCCTGGGCTGGATTAAATTTTCGATGGGGGAGCTCACCCATAAAATTTTAAAAATAGGGTTTATTACAACCGCTGTTTTGAACTGGTCCATGGTTAGCGAATATTTTGTGGATTTGATTAATCACAGCATTCAAGAAATCGGCGATGTGTTAGTCACAGCCTCTCCTATTAAAATTGGCGAGGCGGGGGATCTTAATGACGCAATGCAGCTCGTTTTAACTTGCTTCACGCGTTTGGGCACGGTGCTATTTAACAGCGGTGGTTTTGGGAATTTCGGCGGTTATTTAGACGGTGTGATCATCTGGGGTTTTGGTTATATTTTAATTGCCTGTGCCTTATTTGAAATTGTCTTAGCCAAAGTCATGTTGGCCATCTTATTTGTCCTCACCCCGCTGATGGCTCTGGCTTATTTCTTCAAGCCTTTTTATGGCTTATTCAGTCGCTGGTTGGGGCTAATTTTTGGCGCGGCTTTGATGCAAATTTTTGTTCAAGCGGTCGCGGCTTTAGGCATGTCTTTATCCTATTGGTGGGTTGGCAGCCACGAAGCGACGGATCCCTTAAAAATTGGGAATTTTGGGACTTTGCCCATTATCATTATTTGTCTTATTTGCATCGGCATGATTCATAAAGCGGCTCAGATGGGTTTATATATTGGCTCGGCGATGCAAGTCTTGATTTCAGAGTCGCCGCTTTCAATCACTTCGCATTTATTCACGCCAGCGTCTCATTCTTCTCATTCTTCTCAGTCACATTCTTCCCAGTCCTCTAACACACAAGCCTCTGCTCACTCTAGTTCTATCTCTTCCAATGCAGGGTTGGGGGGAGCGCACCATGTCTGACTATTTTTCCATCGCACGAAACTGGGCGGATGACTATTCAATTTCTTTAGAGCTCAGCCGACGTCGGTATCAAATGGCTTTTTTGGGTATGGCTTTTTTAGTCTTGGTTTTAATCATCAGCCTCGTTTTGCTATTACCTTTGAAAAAAATTCAATTAGCCATTGTTCATGAAGGCCCGAGTGGCGAGACCTGGGTTAGTACTTTAGATACAGGGGTGGTCCCCAGTACCACTTGGGCTAAAGAAAAATCAGAAATTGCCCATTATGTCTCTCTCAGAGAAAGCTATGACCCCATGCTTTATCCCTATTTATCCCAGCAAATTCACTGGTTCAGTGATGACTTAGTCCAAAATCAATATGCACAAGAGCAAGACCCGAATAATCCCGAATCCCTCAGCCATTTTTTATTAGATAAAGGTTTTCGCACAGTCAAAATTAATAGTGTCGTTAATTTAGATTTAGAAAGTAAAAATACAGACACAGAGCGTGGGCATTTAAACTTGGCCCAAGTGAACTATGTGGTCACAGATCATTGGTTTGGCGTGGGTGGGTCTGAAGATATTGAAGCCCCAGAAACATCAGAAACACCGAATAATACGAGCCAAGCTTTTACAGCTTTAATTTCTTGGTCCTACACCGGCGTTCCTGACTCTCCCGATGCGCTTTTACAAAACTGGGATGGCTTTGTGGTGACTAAATATCAAACGCAGAGGGTTAATTTATGAAAGATCCTCCCGGTGTTTTCTTTTTCGCCAATCCAATTTAAATCAATCATTCAGGAGCTTCTTCCCATGAAAAAAAATCAGGCTGGTCTCTCAGCAGGGGCTTTTTTTACCCTCAATTTTTTAATTGTTACTCACTTCAGCTTTGCCGTAGAAATTCCCAAATCTTTAAGCACAGACTCTCGAATCGCTGTCATCACTTATGAACCCAATAATATTGTCCAAGTAAACGGCACGACTTTTATTGCCACGCAAATTATTTTCTCAGACGCTGAAAGCATTCAAGAGGTCCAAAATGGCGACTTAGCTGCTTGGACAACATCGATTAATAAAAATCTACCCAATATGTTATTTATCAAGCCGACGGTAGACAATTCTGAAACCAATATGACCATTGTGACTAATCTTCACACTTATTATTTTCATCTTTCAGCCCACTCTAATAACCCTAATATTTCTAACTCCAGCACTTATGCGATTCGATTTATTTATCCTCAAGATCAGCAAAAAATTCTAGAACAAGCTCAGGCCAATCAAGATCAGCAAAAAGCCAGTCAGCTGTCTGCTTTTAGCAACCCACGAGATTACAACTGGAATTACTCTTTCAGTGGCGACAAAACTTTAATTCCACTGCATGTTTTTGACGATGGAAAATTTACTTATTTCCAGCTCCAGCCCAATCAAGTAATTCCTGCCATTTTTTCAGTGACTAGCCCGGATGGCAAAGAATCCGTTGTGAATTTTAGACGCGAAGATCAAGCCTCAGGCGCTTATATTGTTTTATTAAATACCGCCCCACAGTGGACCTTGCGCGCTGGCAGAGACCATGTCGCCAGTATTTTTAATAATTCAGAGATTGCTCAATTAAACCCTAAAAATCGTTTTTAAACTGGGGAGAAAAATACATGAGTGATTTAAAAACTTTCAAAAATCCTTTTGCACATTTAGCTAATAAAACCAAAGTGGGCTCAAAATCTCAGCTGTTTAAATTCATTGGGTTAATTTTATTATTTTCCGTTTTTATTAGCTTAATTTTTTTTCTCAGCATTCAAAAAAAAGAAGAAAATTTAAAAAACAAACCAGATATCAGTCTCTCTGGATCAGGGGGTATGAAAAATTTAAATTTAAATCCAGAAGACCAATATTTGCTTAATAGCGCTGGAAATAGCTCTGGAAATAGCTCTGGAAATAGCTCTGGGAATAACCCTGCCCATTTAAGCCTGTTATCTAATCCCCCAGCTAATTCTCAAGCTAATTCTCAAGCTAATTCCCAGGCGGATCTCCCACTGCATTCTTTAAATAATATTTATACGGGGACCGCTCTTGAAAATTCCAATAACTTAGAATTATTAAAAGCCCGTGAAAATTCACCCACGACTATTTTTCAAGAAGTAAATAATTTAAATAATCCTAATAATTCCAATAATTCCAATAATTCAAATCAGGCGTCTCATCCTGTTCTTGCTGGAGACAGCAATTTTTCAAATTATGCCAATCAGCAATCTCCCGATTTTGATACGGTTCAAGCCAGGAGTATTAAAAATCCAGAGTGGCGTATTGCGTCGGGAGAATTATTAAAAGGCTATTTAAACACAGCAATTAATAGCGATCTTCCAGGCATGATCGAAGCCGTATTATCAGAGCCCGTTTATAGCTATTTAGGCGCCCATCTTTTAATTCAAAAAGGCACGCGTTTAATTGGCCAATATACGTCCATGAGTAGTAATGGAGCCGCGAGTGATCGAATTTTTGTCATCTGGAATCGTTTAATTACCCCGGATGGGCGTTCACTCATGATCAATAGCCCAGGGGCGGATCAATTAGGCCGTTCAGGCATGGGAGCAGATGCAATTAATACGCATTTTTGGAAAATTTTTGGGACTTCGACCCTCTTATCTATTTTGGGAGCAGGGGCGTCGAATATGGGCGTGAGTTCTTCTGATCAGCCCAATAGTTCAGATGCTTATCGACAGGCCGTCTCAGGCTCTTTAGTTAATTCGTCTTCTCAGGTTTTAAGCCAAAATCAAAATATTCAGCCCACTTTGCATTTTTATCAGGGGGATCCCATTAGTATTTTCGTCGCTCGGGACCTGGAGCTGCTATGAATTATTTAGATTTAAATCATTTAAATTCTGGAGCTATGGATTTATTAAGCCCGATTTTATTTTTACTAAAAGACCTGGAAATCTCAGAAATTATTTTAAATAAACCGCAAGAAATCTGGATTGAAAAATCAGGCTGTTTAAATCAAATGCCGTTTTATATTCCAGAATTTACAGAAATTTATTTGCATCGATTATTTCAATTGATTGCCAACGAAAATCAGCAGAAATTATCTAAAAATCAGCCTTTATTATCTGGCAATCTTTCAGACGGTTCTCGTATTCAATTAGCCATTCCACCTACTTCGAAACACCATGTGTTTTCAATTCGTCGCAAAACAGTCAAAAATTTAAGTCTTAAAGATTATGAAACTATGGGGCTTTATCAGCAGGCAAGACACGCATTAGAGCAGAGGTGTAGGGGCGAATCTTGTATTCGCCCTGATAATTTATTGATTGATCTTTATCAAGCTGGAAATTTTCCAGAATTTATTAACCAAGCCATTTTAAATAAAAAAAATATAGTGATCTCAGGCGGGACTTCGAGCGGCAAAACTACTTTTTTAAATAGCTGTTTAAAAAATATTCCCTTAGATCAGCGTTTATTAATTCTTGAAGACACCCGAGAAATAGAAACGCCTCATCCCAATCAGGTCCAGCTCCTAGCTTTAAAATCTTCGCAAGAAAATACAGCTATCTCTATGCAAGATTTAGTCCAGTGCTGTCTAAGACTCAGACCCGACCGAATTATTATGGGAGAGATTCGAGGGCGAGAAATCATGGATTTCGTTAGTGCCTGCTCTACAGGGCACGAAGGATCTTTAACAACTATTCATGCGAATAACCCAGAAATGGCCTTTATGCGCATGACCCAGATGTACAAATTAAATCAAGTGCCTTCTATGACCGACCAGGATATTTTGCGGGAATTAAAATCAGTCATAGACATCATTATTCAGATTAATAAGACCCCAGAGGGGCGGCGTGTTCAGGGTGTGTATTTTAAACAAGGATAGGGAGGGCAATAGGTGTAGGGCGTATTTCATAATACAAATTTGCAAGAAGTTTTGTCTAAAATTTTAGGTTGACGCCTGTGCCGCATGGCAATACACTTTGTTTTTTTATTATGATCAAAAGTTGGCAGCATAAGGGCTTGAGAAGGTTCTATGAGACGGGCAGTACGAGTGGTATTCAAGTAAAACATCAGACGAGATTGAAAATAATTTTGCAGTTACTAGATGCGGCTCAAAAACCACACGATCTTGATTTGCCCGGGATGAAACTTCATTCCTTGCGTGGGGAATTAGAGAGTTTCTTTGTAGTTTCTGTGAATGCTAACTGGCGAATTATTTTTAAATTTGATGGTGAGGATGCCATCTTGGTGGATTATTTAGATTATCACTGAAGGGGAAAATTAATGGGTATACATAAACCATTGCATCCAGGTTTGATTGTGAAAGAAACTTTAATTAATGCGACAGGCTTGACGGTTACTGAAGCTGCAGCTCAACTGGGCGTTGCCAGGCCAACTTTATCTCGATTACTCAATGGTCACGCCAGTATCAGCCCAGAGATGGCGCTTCGGCTTTCGAAGTTTTTACAAACCAGTATCGAAATGTGGATGAATCTACAATCAGAATATGATTTGGGCTGTATTCAACAGAAGTCTCATTTAATCAAGATCAAACCTTTGCAAGTTCAGAAAAATACTTATTAGCCCTTGCGAATCAAGCTTAAAAATTCCTGCCTTGTGTTTTTACTCTCTCGAAAATTCCCCAGCATCGACGACGTGGTCATCAGGGCATTTTGCTTAGACACCCCGCGCATCATCATGCAGATATGCTGGCCTTCCATGACAACACCTACGCCAGAAGCGCCCGTAATCTCTAAAAGCGTTTTGCATAGTTTTTACTAATTTTTATTTATTTAATTTATTTTTAGCGGAGGAATATTACAGAGATCAGTGCTGGAGAGATATTTAAAAAACAATTTAAAAAATTAATTAAAAAAATAGTGTTCCAGCAAATTTTTTAAGATTATGCCCGCTTAAATTATTATTTTTAATAAAGCTGAGGATAATTTTATGGCTGGAGTGGGTGCTAGATCTGGCGTGGGTTTTGATCCAAGTATTGATACGCGTGCCTTTAAAAAGAGCCCCTTCGAAAATCTTCCAGATGACGTTTTGTTTAATATCTTGCTTTTTTTAAAACCTCTTCCAGTGCTGCCAGATCAAGTCCTCACTTTGGCAGATATAAAGCTCTACAGAAATATTTGGAAATTGAATTTAGTGTCGAAATCAATTTTGGAATGGCTGAACCAAGAGAGTACCCGCATATTTTTGAATAGCAGTCGTATTCAACTTGTCATTGATGGTGCCTATACAAATTTTATGACTAATTTTGCTCGCATTCAGGCTCGAGGTAAGGTCAATGTGAGGGGCCTTTATTCTTTTCATGCAATGGACAAGCTGCATAAAACGCTTTTTGCATTTTTTATGTTAAGAATTTGCTTAGTTTTTTGCCTTGCAGCTAGATGTAATAATTTTTTTCTGCTGTCTCTGGTTATCTTAGAACTTGGGCTGGCGCTGGGGCATGCTTTTCTAATGGATCGGTGGGAGTCCAGTCCACTCAGGCGCTCTGAGTTGTCGAACTTAAGTCAATGGTGCCAACACCGGGCGGGCTATAATTTGTTCCGCAAAATGCAGAGTGATCAGGCCCTTCAGGAGGCGTTTGTGGCTCAACCTTGGATTTTGCCGAGCGGCTTGGCTCGAGCAAACTTTGAGCTCTTGAGCCTTGGGCGCTCTCAAGTGATTCAAGAGCAGCCTCAGTTTCTAGTGGCTACTTCGATTGCTGAGTGGATCGCTGAAAACCAATGTCGTAAGGATTTTTTAAATAGACCAGAAAGACTGGTGTGGAAAAAAAACTTGGTCCTGTCGAATATTTTAAGTCTTTTGGGTCTTCTTGGGATGCTTAAGCATCTCCCGTCGCTTTCATCGGCGTGCCCAGAATTTAATTTTTTGCCTGTGCTTTTTGTTATGAGTCAACTGGCTTGTATTACTTCAGCATTCATCTCAGATATTTTTGTCGGTTCTATCTATGCGCAAGCCGTAACGCCGCTGAGGCTTAGGGAATTTATTCCTGCGAATCGACATACAGATGTTCGCGTGACTAACTTGCTTACTGCTCGTTGTCTGACGCTGGATTCAATAAGGCCACCTCCAGCGCTTTTATTTGCAAGAACGGTAGGTGACGAGACCATAATAGATATGGCTCCCGCCCTCACTTTGATGACTAGGCGTAGAGACTAAAAGACTAAAAGCAAGGGGGCAGCCCCTGAGCGATAGCAATCAAATGATCCATGGCCTGTGCCCGGTGACTAATTTGATTTTTTAAATCGAGAGACATCTGGGCCAGGGTTTGTTTTAACTCGGGGATATATAACACTGGATCATATCCAAAGCCGAAAGACCCCCTGGGCTCTGTGAGAATCTCACAGTTCATTTGGCCCTGAGTTATTAATGGCGCAGGGTCTAATTCATGGCGTAATAAAACCAAGCAACAATAGGTATAAGCCGATCTAAAAGTCTGTGGAATATCAGACATATTTTTTAATAATTTTTGGTAATTATCAGTATCAGAAGGATTAGGGCCTGCATATCTTGCTGAATAGATTCCCGGCGCGCCGCCTAAGGCTTCGACCACTAAGCCTGAGTCATCAGCCAGCGTGGGTAGCTTAGAAATCTTGGATAAATATCTGGCTTTAATCAGCGCATTTTCAATAAAAGTCGTGCCAGTCTCTTCAATCTCAAAATCTCCAAAATCACTCATGGGATAAAGCTTAATTCCCAGGGGCTTAAATTTGGCTTGGATTTCTTTTAATTTTCCTAAATTACTGGTTGCTATGGCGAGGTCTAGGATTTTCATTTCACACACTCCCGTTTTCCAGTCTCTAAACAATAAGCCGTCAGGCCATTGCCCCAGACACAGCCGCTATCTAAAGCAATTGTTTTTAAATCATTAGTCTCGCAAAGCAGCGCAGACCAATGGCCAAATAAAATATTTTGATCTTTTGTTTTTCTTTCTGGGACGGCGAACCAGGGGAAATAATTCTCAGGGATTTTGTCTAGACCCTGTTTAAATTTAAAGTCGCACTGGCCATTCGATTTACAAATTCTGAGTCTCGTAAAGCCATTAAAGATTAATCTTAATCTGTCCATATTTTCTAAATCATCAGACCAAATATTAGGCCTATCACCATAGAAATTTGTAATATTTTCCAGCCATAGATTTTTATTTTGTAAAAAACTTTCTGCCTCGCGGGCATATTTTCTAGCTTGATCCCAGGTCCACTGAGGTAAGACTCCAGCATGGACCAAACCCCAAGATTGGGTTTTATTTTGATCTGTATTTTCATAAAGCAGGGGTAGATTTCTTAAATAATCTACTAGTTCTTCAATATCTGGGGCGTCTAATAATTCTTGCAAAGTATCTTTAGGATGAGTTTGTTTAATACCATCAAAAGTAGAAATTAGATGAATATCATGATTACCCAAAACAGTAATAAAATTATTTTTTTTGATAAATCTTAAGACTTCCAGAGATTTGGGTCCCCTGTTAACTAAATCCCCTGTGAACCAAAGCTGATCTTGACTTGGGTCAAAATTTATTTTTTCTAAAAGCCGCATGAGGGGGTCATAACAACCCTGGACATCGCCGATTACATAGGTGCTCATAGGTGTTTTGAATCTTATTTATTTTTGGATTAATGGCGCGGCAAATTATCGATTTTTAATCGGGGTGTCTATCTAAGTATGTTCTGAAGTCTGGGGTGAAAATTAGGGGGTGAAAGGATGGCGGAGCTATTTACTGTGGGCCTAGATTTTAAAAAAAAATACTTTACATTCCCCGGCCTGCAAATCAGCGCAGGACGGTAAGAGGGGTGAGTAGTAGTGGGATTTTCAGAGATAGAGCAGCAGCTATTAATTTGCGTATTGATCGCTAAAAATTATCCGCAGATTAATTTTAAAATAGTACAGAGTCATCAATATCAATTTTTCCCAGTCATTGCTCCAGGAATCCAAAAAGGGCTTGAAATCTTGGCAGGCAAAAAGTTACTAACCATTGTTAAAATTTCCAAAGAAAACCAGGAAGAACACTATGTGTTAACCAAAGAAGGCTTAGGTATTGCTCGACAATTGATGGTGCCTTATCTGGACAGCTGGTATTCGAAGATATTAATAGACTGTGCTGAAAGTGCTGCCCACAGAAAATTTTGTATGAATGTTTTTGGGATCGCAGTAAATCAATTTAGTTTTTTCACGCTTCAAGAATTTGAACATTTGTTAGCTTTTTTGAATGCTCAAAAAGCCACACGAATTCTTGATGTTGGCTGTGGGACAGGAGGCTTCTGTGCCGAGCTTGCTGCCTATCCTGAGTTTAAAAAAATTCATGGCATCGATTTTGCCAAAGAGGCTATTGATTATGGCAATAAAAAACATGCCCATTTAAATCAGCTAAATCAGCTAAATCAGCCAGCTAGGTTTGTATTAGAGGCGTCCCGTATGGAAGTTTTTCAGAGTCCAGACCGATGGGATGCGATTATTTTTATCGATACGATTTATTTCACGCCAGACCCGCTCATGGTTCTAGAGAAATATGTACAAATGCTGGATGAGCAGGGAAGTTTATTCTTATTTTTCGGGCAGCCACTTTCTTATGTCCAAAAATTTGAAGAAGTCTTATCAAGGCTCAATGCGTCTGTTCAAATACAAGATTTTACAGCAGAGTTCAGCGAGCGTTGGGATAGGATGGCGGCCGCCCTGATGGCTTTGAAAGATGAATTTTATGCGGAGGGACACGAGTACTTGTATCGTGCTTATCTAGAAGAGTCAGAGCGTAATGTTGCCAATCGTCGCGGTCAGCAAGTTAGAAGATTTTATCAAATTAAAAAGATTGGGTGCTCATAGAAGTCCTACTGTTTCTTTAGCCACTTGTTTTAATTTTTTATCATTAGTTGCAAGAGGGATCTGATGGCGCATGGCAAGATCAAGATACGCAGCATCGTAACTCGAAAGTTCATATTCTCGAGCTAAGGCATAATTTTTTTCGGGTGAAAGCGAGAGGTTGGTGTCTAGTTGGATAGGTAGTTTTTGAATTCTTTTTATAAAGTCGGTGCATTCGTGAAAAGTTAGTACGCCATGTTTTTCTAGTTTTAATAAAACATTGCTGACTTCTAATGGCCAGATGTTCGGAACTAAGGCACGGGCCTTTTTGGCAAGAATATGTTCCAAGACTTGCTTCGCATATTTTGAGCCTGTTGGATTGGTCGTGTCTTCATAAGCCCAAAGTGTGTTCACTGAACAATCCAGGACAAATAATTCATGTTTCATTGGTGCTTTCCTTCTTTTTATTCTCTGCCTTCGTCGATCAGTGCTTTGAGATCGATTTTTTTGGATGTTTTTTTGATATTGCTCAAGAGCTCATGGACCACTTGAGCAAGGTCGCTGTCTTCATTGAGCGGAGTAAGTTTAGCAACGGGCTTATCTCTGAGCGTGATCACAAACTCTTGACCCTCACAAACGAGGCTTAGTATTTTGGAAAAATGTGTCTTGACCTCAAAAGCACCGACAGTATTAACATTAGTCATTTTGGAACTCCGAAAAATCTTTTGGAACGCCGGGCTAGTTTAGCTTAAACTGGTCTGTCAGTCTAGTCTGTTTGAAACATGATTATTCTTAGATATCTGAATCACGCCGCATAGAAATAAACTGGTATCGCAAAATTCCAAATGAGGATGTTGAGCTAAATGATTTTTGAGGGCGCTATCAGAGTGAATTAAAGCTTGGGTGTGCTCTATTTCTCCAAAGGGATCTTGCTCGGTATGAAAATATCTAAAAGAAAGATTTTTCGTGATGTTATAAAGAGAAACCGGAGACTCTTGGAGTTCAAAAGAATTTTCTGAAAAGGTTTTCAGTGTTTTTTGTAGAATATATTGCAACTCTTTTAGATTATATTTTTTGCTTGCTAGTTTTCTGCCTCTGGGTGAGTACCCCCCGAGCGTTGGGACATGGAGAGAATAATAAATAGGCTGATGCTGAGCATTATGAATATAAGTCGGCTGCATGATGGTTGGTGCGTAAGGTAAATTATAAATGTCGAGATAGGTTTTCTGTAAAAAAGAAATAGGGGCAGCATCATTATTCAATGCAACGCCAAAGCCTGTCTGGATCCCCGTTGAGAGGGCCAAAGCATGTTTAGAGGTATCTACTAAGTAAGGGTCTGGTTTTAAATTATGAGTCTCGAGGGCCGTATAAAACTCCACATCATAAATAAATTGGTTTCTCCAGAAGGCGGTGGCATCCCAGGCGCAGCGATAAAGAAATAATCTTAAAGCTTGCCAGAGGGGCTCAGCTTGTTTTTCCACCCAGGGCTTAGAAAAAAAGATGAGCTCAGAAGACCATTCCGTATTTTCTCGAGGACCATGCAGTGCTGTTAGTTGTTTAAAAATTTCCCAGTGATCTGCAAGATTTTGTGGGGCGGGCGCTGAGATACCGCAGAATCTTTGTAATCTTTTGTGTGAGGCATTATCGGTTAGTTTTGGGAGCATAAAGAGAGACCGCGCGCCTGAGGTGATCTGCCACATGTTGCCCCGCTCACAAGAAATATCCCTGTTTAATAGAGCCCAGAGGCCAAAGATTTTTCCAGGACCCATGAGGCTAAAAGGGGTGTCGCGATTATTAATAGAGAGAAACATTTCGATGCTTTTATTTAAAACGAGACCCACAGGCATGCCGCGAATATAAGATAAGTCTTTTTGTAAAAGCGGATCTTGGTCGGGATGATGAATGGGAAGAAATTGATTTTTTTGATTAGGTAGTTGCAAAACGCCACGGTCTAAGATTTTTTGACCAAACGGGTATCTCACTAAGTAGCAGGCATAATGGTCATCTTGTTGCGTATCAACGGCTAATTCATCAATGATTTGAGCAAGCTCAGGATTAATTATTTTTATCCTGGGAGATATTTCTTGCCATTTTAAAGCCTGGAAAGCAGGAGTGTGCTGGGAAGAAGTAAAGATCTGAGGGGCAAGGTTTTGGTCAGAATAATGTGAGCTGTTGGACTGATCTGAATAACCTGACTGAATTGATTGGCTTGATTGGCCTGGGTTTTGGACTCTACGAGGCTCGAAAAACATACACCACTCCTGGAGATTTTGGCGCTTGCTTTCCAGGTCCCTCTAGAAATTAAAAGCATAAATATAAAAAGAAACAGACATGAAGCGTAAAACTATGAGGCATAAAAAAACCGCCTATTGCATCAATCATTTAAGACAAGATGCGGGGAGGTTTACAGCGTTAGACGCTTCAAGCGCTAGTTTGTTGAAATCCCGTTGTAGCTTAAAGGTAGCTCCAATGTAGACGCCGACATATCTTGCATACTTAGACTAATGATTGATATTGATCGCATAGTTAAACACCCCCTTGGCATGACATAAAAGAAACATCCTGTTCCTTTAAAAATCAGACCCAGGGTTAAAAATTTTTTAAATCCCAGGTCTTATTTTCGGCGGCCATCTTAGCAGAGCTTTTTTCTTTTCTAAATCAAATCATCTATAAAATTAAAAATATTTTTCTTTATTTAAAATTTAAATTTTTAAAAAATATAAAAAAACTAAAACCAGCTAGACACTTGATCATGAATTTTTCTAAACATATTGCCTACTGGATTATCTTTTAAAATCACTGCGGGTGTTGATTGAATAGGTAAAGCAGGGGTTTGGTTAGCTAAAGAAATATCAATAGATCCAACTATTTGATTTTGAACTAAAGGCGCCTGGAGATTGGGCTGAAGTTTTAAATTGGCCGTCAGATTAGAAGATAAGTTAGTAGGAATCGTAATATTAATATCTTCTTTAGGCCCGACAGGACTGGTCTGATCTTTGCCGCCATAGACTTTGGGATTATCTAAAATTTGACCGGCGCTATAAATTTTTAAATCTGTAAAGAAATTAAACCCATAAGTTAACAAAGCCTTGCTATCAGCTGCTGAGTCATCGCCGCTGGGCGTATTTAAAACCACGCCGACTAATTCCATAGATCTGCCAGGCATTTGAGCGGCTGAGACGAGAGAGTAACCAGCGCTGCTAGTAGACCCTGTTTTTAGCCCTAAGGCATAGGGGTAAATAAATAAAAGTTTATTAAAGTTAGGCTGTTTTATTCCCTTATAAACAAACCATTTTTGACCATACCAGCCGATGTCTTGGGGGTATTGAGTAATAATAGCTTTGGCTAATAAAGCTAAGTCATAAGCGGTGGAATAATGATTCGGGACGGGTAGGCCCATGACATCTGAAAAATGAGTATTAGTCATGCCCAGTTCTACCGCTTGTTGATTCATCATATTAACCATGGCGTCTTGAGTGCCGGCTAAGTGCAGAGCAAGGGTCACTGCCGCGTCATTGCCAGAGTCGACGATGATTCCAGAAATTAAATCTCTAACTGCCACTTGATCCCCCGGTTTTAAAAACATCCGAGAGCCTCCAGTCGCCCAAGCAACGGGTTGGACAGTCACTAGGTCATCTAAGTGAATCTGATTTTTCGCGAGCTCTTGTTCAGTAATATATAAAAGCATGAGCTTGGTTAAAGACGCTGGAGCCAAGCGCTCATTAGGATTATTAGCTGCAATGACCGCGCCCGTATTAGCATCCATTAAGATATAACTTTTGGCATTTAGATTAGGGGGTATTGGGACGCTTTTAGCAAAAATCATAGATAAAGAATTAACAGTGGGGTCTGTAAAATTAGCGGGCTTGGGAATCACTTGCGCTGAGAGCGGCACATTGGCATTGAGATCCACCGCGCCGTAAGAATTTAAAGGCACTGGGCTTTGAGCTGTTAGGGGTGTTAGCGCTGTTTTTGAGCTGGTGTTTGGCGTCGTAGATCCTGAGTGAGTGGGCAAGCTAGAAGCTTGAAAAGCTAAAGTAATTAAACTCAAAGCCAGTAATTTATATTTCATAAAGATGCCTTAAAAAATTTTAAAATTATTAAAAATAAATAAAAAACTAGGCTAATAAAACATCCAAAGCCTGTTTTAAATCAGTGGTATTTCGGATCGGGGTTAAATTATTATTTTTAATAAAATCCCGAGAGACATGCTCTGTATAAGGTAAAAAATGATCGACAATGCCTTCTTGATACAAAGCAAAATCAGTCATGCCATCTCCAATAGCAATTTTGGGCCCCGTCCATGCTGGAGATAAAGCTTCGCAGCCTTGGATTTTCCCTTGAGAAAATAAGTCTTTTTGATTGAAGTGAAAATTATCGCCATACCATCGACCTGTAATTCCCCGAACGCGTTCTTTGGGGATATTTAAATAAGCCGCAAAGGGATAAATCACTTCGGCTAAGCCTCCAGAGATAATCCAAATGTCATAATTATTTTGAGCTTGTAGGGCTTTAATTAATTCAGGCATGCCTTGGGTTAAATATTTTTTGGGATTGGCCGTAAATTTTTCAATGGCGGATTTATTAGGCTGGGCGAGTTTTAATCTAAAAGCTAAAGATTCTGCGAAAGAAATCTGACCTTCCATGCCGGCTTTAGTAATAATGGAAATATCTTTTCTGGTCTGATCATCTAAATATTCTGAAGCAATTTCTTCGAGGCTTTCGCAGTTAATCAAAGTGGAATCAAAGTCAAATAAAAGTGTGGGCATGGGTCTGTTTTTTAAATTATTTTTCGGGGTGCTCTTAGTAGCACAAGGGGTTTAATGGATGCAAGGGGGTGAGTAGTTTTTATCCGCATGAATCATCAGCCTGCTGATAAGTATTTTGACCGAGCTGCTAATTTTGAACTGATATACCGGTTTAAAGAGACGCGAGCTTCCAGGGCTTCTAAGGCTAATGTTCTATGCAAATCTGGAGGCACTCTCACCATGAATTTTCCACTGAAATTACGATCAACCAAGGCCTCAGGAATGACCTCTTTGTTTTTGATCATATCTTCAAGAACTTCAGCAACAACACGTCGAATTCCTTTGAATGCCTGATCTTGTGTCGGTGCTAAAAAGCTGAGCGATGGAAACTCGGAACAAAGACCAACAAATTCATTGTCGTCAGATGACCAGCTAATTCTGTAACTATATTTATCAACCATTTTTCAATCTCCCTAATGTTTCTATGGCAAGTAACACTTGCTTTACTTGATAGGCTTTTGCTTTGCCTTTGTTATTTTGAATATTGATTCGAGGATCTCCCTGCCAAGGGGTTTTATAAATTTGATGGCTGCTTCCTGACTGTCGAGGGGTCCCAAAATAATGTTCACACACTTTTTCTAAATCACTAAAGCGAACATTAACGGGATTTTCAGCCATTGAAGAAAGCAAGTCTTCAAATTTATTTTTTTCATCTTTCATCATTAAATTAAAGTTTTTTAAAAATTATCCATTGTAATAATGGTATCATTAGTGATACTAGAAATCACTATGCTACAAAGATTTTTTATTAAACCTCTCCTTGCAGCTTCCCCCCTGATCTTTAATAATCCGCGCCTGTTTTTTCTGGGGAAATACTAGGGAAATTTGGGTATGACTATTTTTTATAAAGCTTTCTTAGCCCTAAGAGCGGTGGTTTTTTATTTAATCATGGGTCTGAGTATTTTACTGGGCGTGAGTTTGGTTTTTCTAAGCTGGCCTTTAAAGTTTTCTCGTGGAAGATTTTTAATTATTAAAACTTGGTCAAAATTGATGCTCTATTCAGCCAAGTATATTTGCGGCTTGGATTTTGAAATTCATGGCTTAGAAAATTTGAAAAATCCGCCTTTTATTATTTTAAGTAAGCATCAGTCGGCCTGGGAGACCATTGTATTTTCTGGACTGTTTCCAACCAATTGCTTTGTGACTAAAAGAGAGCTGATTTTTATCCCTATTTTTGGCTGGGCTTTTGGCTTGTCTAAACATATTCCCATCGATCGAAAACAAGGCTTAAAGTCGATTAAAAAAATCTCTGAAATAGGGTTAAAAAGATTACAAGAAGGGATCAGTATTATTTTATTTCCAGAAGGTACGAGGGTTAAACCCTACGAGAATCCAGAATTTCACAAGGGCGGGGCTTTGTTAGTCAAGGGCACTGGAAGTCCTATTGTTTGCGTGGCGCATAACGCAGGGCATTGCTGGAGTCGTCAGTCCTTTTTAAAAACGCCTGGAAAAATAACAGTGATGATTAGTGAGCCGATGGAAACTAAAGATTTGTCGATTAAAGAAATTAATTCTTTAGCCCATGGGTGGATTTCCAGGGCTATGAAAGAATTAGAAAAATAAAAAATTTAAAATTTAAAATTAAAAAAATAGGGTTTAAAAAAATGGCAGCTGGGTTTAATTTAATTCTGGATCACACAAGATCTTTAAGTCCAAATATTTTGCATTTAGCTTTTAAATTAGAAAATAAATTAGAAAGCGGGGAAAAATTTAATTTTATTCCGGGGCAATTTATTACTTTTTTATTTAAAAACAGTGAGGGCTTAATCAAGCGTCGAAGTTATTCGATTGCCAGTCAAACAAGCCCTGCGGATTTTATAGAAATCGCCGTATCTTATGTCCCCAATGGTCTTGCATCTGAGATTTTATTTAATTTAAAAGAAGGGGAGGTCTTAAATGCTTTAGGGCCCGTTGGTAAATTAATTATCCAAGAGCATGAGTTAAACAAACGCCATATTTTAATTGGCACGGGCACTGGAATAGCGCCGTATAGAGCCATGTTAAATAATTTGGGGAGTCAAATTGAACAGGACCCCAATTTTAAAATAGTCATGCTATTTGGCGCGCAATATGCGCAAGATTTATTGTATTTAGAGGATTTTTTAGATTTTCAGAAAAAATATAGTAATAACTTTATTTTTAGGGCCCAGTTGTCCAGAGAGAAATTGGGGGAGAGACGAGATCTAGAAAGTTATGCGCATCAAGGCTATGTCCAGACAGCTTTTGATGATTTAAGTTTAAACCCTAGTTCTGATTTAATTTTTCTTTGTGGCAACCCCAATATGATCGACAGTGCTTTTATGGACTTACAGCTGCGTGGGTTTGAAAGTAAATATATTAAAAGAGAAAAATATATATCTTCAAATTAAAAATTAAAAATTAAAAATTAAAAATTAAAAATTAAAAAAATCTTCCAGGGTTAAAATCCGATCAAAATAATGGGCCTTGATTAAGCTTTCTTCAGCGCCATTAGCCGTAATTAAAACGCGATGGATAGAGATATTTTTAGGAGGGTCTAAAAGTTCTATTTTTTTCTCAAATTCCGCAATGACTTTTTTACTCACGGGGCTATTTAAATATTTAATTTCACAGACGGTATAAACCTTGTCGTCGCGGGCGAAAATAAGATCAATTTGAAAGCCAGATTGAGTTAAATTGCTAATAGACCGTTTGAAATAAGCCCCGTGTTGATATCTCACGGCTTCGAAGCCCAGTATTTTTGCAATGCTGCGATGCTGAGCTCGGCAAAACCGTTCGAAAGCAAAGCCTTTCCATTTTTCTAAAGCGCTGAAATTTAAAGCGCTCAAAGGGTTGTGAATAAAGTCTCCAGCTTCGATGGCTTTAATTTTGGGCTTAATAAATTTATAAAAAAATTGTAAATAAGCGTCAGAAATCACGTAGCGGACTAGTTTTGAATTTTCTGAAAGATCAAAAGGCGTATAAGACTGAATTAAACCAGATTCTTCTAGGTCTAATAAAAGCGTGGATAAGGTCCCGCCAGAATTTATATTTAAATATTTTTGAATTTCTAAGCGACTTGCAAAATGATGCAGCCCTAAAAATTCAACAATCTTTTGATAGTGAATATTAGAAGCTAAAGAGCTGGTGAAAATTCGTTCATATTCATGAGTGAAAAACCCGCCGGGTGTAAAAGACTGTTGAGCAATGGAGAGCAAAATAGAAGATTCTGTCTGCGCTCTTTTTAAATATTCGGGCATGCCACCGACTAATAAATAAGCATCCATGACTTCAGAGAGTGATTTGTTTTTTAAAAAATCACGGGTTTCTTTCAGCGAAAAAGGCTTGAGCGGGAGTTCGTGCTGAGAGCGGTTATAAAGCGCTTTGGATTTGAGGACTTTGTCAATCATAAAAGAAGGAGAAGACCCACAGAGAATTAAAATCAGCTGGGGATTATTTTTAAAAAAATTGTCCCAGGCATATTTAAGATCAGCAATAAAATCTGTTTGATAATTGGCCAGCCATTGCAGCTCTTCAAAATATAAAGTCCAGGGTCCCGTAGAGACATAAGGCTTTATTAATTCAAAAACATCTAGCCAATGATCCGGCGTGATTTTCGCCAGTAGCGGCTCTTCCGCATATTTAGACAGCTCGGATAAAACAGTCGCTTGCTGTCTCTGCGTATTTTGGCCTTCGATGCCTTCAAATTTTAAAATTTGTCGATCTGCAAAAGTCTGCTCAATCAGCTCGGTCTTTCCCACACGGCGTCGGCCGTAAACCACAATGATGCAGGCTTCTGTTTGCTTAGATGCAATATCTAACAGAAGCTCTCTTTCATGAGATCTCCCAGTAAAATATTGATTTTTAATGATTTCTTTTGTTTTCATGGTTTTATTTATTAATAATCGGCTAATTTTGATTAATTAATTTTAGCCGATCATGTATTTTTTACCTACTGATCGGCTAATTTTTTTTAATTACTCCGGCCGATTATTAAAAATTAAACCGCTATAGGTGTAAAAGCAGAACTTGCTGATGAAGGTCCTGGGGCAGTAGCTCTATGAGGCGCTAAAACCAAAGAATCATGGGGTCCTGCTAAAAATTGAGCATCTTGATGAGAAGCTGGCTGAGCAGCTGGCTGAGCAGTTGGCTGAGTGGAGCGAAACGGTGGAATCGGCGCTAGCGTAAATTTTCCAGCTGGAGCTCTGGCAGGAGTCCTAGTCCCTTGGGTGGCCTGGGCAGCTTGATGAGCCTGATGAGCCTGTTCAGTAAGAGGATTAGGTGTATGAGTGCCGCGATCTAAATTTTCTTCTTGAGTTTCTTCTTGAATTTCTTCTGGAGCTGCTGCTTGAACCTCTACTCTGATAGGCATGTCTGCTCTGGGCGCAGGAATAGTGGGCGTTCGACAGCATTTTCTAAACACGCAATAGGCACCGGCTCCAGCAATTAAAACCACAGCAATAAAAGCCGCGATGGCTAAGCCAAAGGTGGTGTCAGAGATTTTTGAGCTGGTATTCATCACCGTATTTTGCCCAGAAGTATTATTGGGATTAGGGCTAAGAGCCGGCAGAATGAAATAAGAAGTAATTAGAAAAGACGCATTCCAAAGGACTAAGCGACTGTCATTAAGATAATTGGCATAAAATAAACGTTGATGTTTTAATGGATCAAAAATTTCTTGGGTGAAGTTCACGCGTCTTGGTGCGGATTCTGGGGGGATGATGCTGAGCCTTCCAGTGTTGGGATCTGTTCCTACCCAGCTGGAGGGATCCCTGTGAGTTTTGCTGTCTGGGAAAGAGGTTCGGACTTGAAATCCATCTCCTTCTGGATCTAGGACATCTCCAGGGTTAAGTAAGCCTCCTGTGCAAAAATCAGAGCTCTCACAAACAATCGGCGGAATAGTTTGAGGACTGAGACCAGGGCGAAGAGAGGGCGGGGTATCTGGAACATAAATTCTTTGCACGCCACTTTTCAAGCTTTCACTAAAGCATTCGGTTGGTTGGCCTGAATCTGGATCAACAAAACACTGTTTCACCAGAACATTCAGCTGGAGAATGTTCCAAAAACGATTGGAAGCACTTGCTAGGCCACGTAAAAAAATATTGCCCAGCACTTGGGGTGAAGCCCAAGAAATGGCTGAGCCAAAACCTGGGTAGCGATGGCCAGTAATATCTGAAGTAAAGATCCCAGAATCTGGGCAAAGGGCGGTGGTAGAGAGATTAAGTTGATCGAGGTTTAAATTAAAATAATTGCATCCAAAAGCGTCGGTAAGATCCATAGCAAAAGGCACGCCCACGCTGGCGTTAAAACTCGGTAAATCAAAAAGAGCCAGATTTCTCCCGGGCACGGGCTGGGCCAGGGCGCGTTGGGCAAATAAAGTAGAGAAATATAAACCCAGAGTGAGGGTTTCTAGGGGGTGGGTTAAATAATAAAGCGCCCCACGAATTGATTTATTTAAATAATGATATGAGCTAGCCATGAGAACTTTCCTCCTCTTGAAAGTTGAATTTAAAAAAATAAAAAACCGCCCTAGAAATCAGGGCGGCGGGGATCATACCAGGCTCTATTTTAAATTAGGACAAAGCGAGGACGGGTGGGTTCGTTGGAAAAGTGCGGGTGTAGTTAGGGGAGGTTCCCGTCACTCGAGCGGTCATAGTCAAAGCCCCAATGGAGGAAAGTCGGGCACATTGAATCCCTGAGCTGATGGGGAGGCTTAGTGTTGAGGCGTAGGCTGCAAGCCCTGAGCCATCCATATAAAAAACACTGCTGGAGTTAAAATTTGTATTACTAAAAGTGAGTGTTTGCGCGCTGGTGCAATTAGAGTTTTGAGAGATGGCTAGCGTGATGCTAAATGTTTTAATCACGGTGCTGGAGCAGCTCGCGCACTGCATAGCCATGATCGTACTGGAAGGGAATGGTGCAGAGAGAGAAAAGCCAGCGGGCTTAAAATAGGGAATTTGATTGCTAGAATTTATTTGATTAATGGGGTCAGAAAAACAGAAAAAATTAAAGCTGATTAAAAAAGTAAAATTTAAAAATAAAAATAAAATTTTTTTTAAACCCAAGATTCAAACTCCTAATGACTAATTTAAATTTAAATTCAAGTTCAAGAACGAAAATAGCCGTTACTACTTTCTATTATGCCAGTAGTTGACGTGAAAGTTTTCAGCACAGTGATTAATAATAAGCTCGGCGGATGCCAAGGTTTTTTAAGTAATAAAAATAAGTCATGAGTAGTAGATAAAACACACATAGATAATTGGACCCAATTTAAATTTTTTTTTTAAAATTAAAAAAACAGGGTCAGAACATAGGTTTTTAATTTATAAATTCAATCTTAATTCCATCTTGGTTTAATCTCCCAATTGCCAGGTTTTTGCATAAAAATTAAGATGCTTTCCCCTATAAAAACTTGAAAATAAAAATTTAAATTTAAAAACTATGAGCCAAATTACAAATCAAAAATCTAATCAACAAACCATTCTTTATTCCACCCATTTAAAACACTCGGCCAAGATGGTCGATTTCGCGGGTTTTGATATGCCCATTCACTATGGGTCCCAGATGGACGAGCACCATGCGGTGAGAAATCATGCGGGATTATTCGATGTGTCCCATATGTTAGTGACTGATTTGATCGGCCCAGAAGTTTTTAATTTCTTGAGTTATTTATTAGCCAATGATGTGAGTAAATTAAATTTACAAGAGGCTTTATACAGCTGTTTATTAAATAAGAGCGCGGGGATTTTGGATGATTTAATTGTCTATAAAATTAATGCTAATCACTTCCGTCTAGTGACTAACGCCGGGACACGGGAGAAAGATTTAAATTGGATGAGGCAAGAAGTTCAAAATTTTGATTTAAAAATTAGCCCTCAAAATAATCTCGCCATTTTGGCGCTGCAGGGGCCTCAAGCAGTGCCTATTTTTAGTGAGTTATTTCCTGAATTTTCTGCTGAGCTAATTAATTTAAATAAATTTAGTTTTATCTTTAAAAATTCCTGGATGCTCGCGAGGACAGGCTATACGGGCGAAGATGGCTTAGAGATTATTTTGCCTAATCAAGACGCTGAAAATTTATGGGAAAAATTAATTCAAGCCGGAGTAAAACCTTGTGGTTTAGGGGCTCGAGATACTTTGAGACTGGAAGCGGGCATGAATCTCTATGGCCTAGACATGGACGAGCGTATTAATCCCCTGGAGTGCGGGCTGAGCTGGACGGTGGATTTAAAAAACAGTGAGAGAAAGTTTGTTGGCCGTGAAGTGCTAGAAGAAAAAAAAGAGCAGAAAAAAATAGCCTGGGTCCAAATAGCTTTAATTTTGGAAGACAAGGGTGTGATGAGATCGCATCAGAAGATTTATCTCAGTGATCAAAATACTGGAGAGAGTATTGGGGAAATTACCAGTGGTAGTTTTTCGCCCAGCTTAAATAATTCTATTGGCCTAGCGCGGGTTTCAGCAAAATTAAAAGAAGATTTAAAAACGCAGGGTTATTGTTTTGTAGAAATTAGAAATAAGTTATTGAAAGCCAAGATCGTTAAAATACCGTTTGTGGGTTGATGAGTTATTGGCTTATCTCATTTTGAGATTTAATGTTCGCGCGCTCAGTAAGCTTATTTTTTGGCTCTGGTGTAGGGGCGAATCTTGTATTCGCCCGTAGGTGGTTGGCATGGATGTTTTTTTGTGAACATGGCCGCCACGCTTGAAAATTCAGCAACACAAAATGATTTTTTCTGTGGGGATGGATCCAAGATTTACCACGGGCGAATACAAGATTCGCCCCTACACATTTTTCTCTTAAGGTAGTGCCATTGAACCTTGTGTTCGTCCCAGGATCCTGATTGCGATGAGCCACGATAAAGAATTTTTGAAAACACTGGAGAAACTTGCATGGACAAAATAACTCAGGCTGCCGTAGAGAGCTGGAAATATGTGGCGCCTTTGCTCCGTGCGCCCTCTAATCAAAAAGAGTGTGATCGTTTAATTGCCCAATTAGATAGCCTGCTTGATTTAACAAAGGGGCAAGAAAGCCATTATTTAAATAGCCTGATTGAACTAGTCAGTGATCATATTGCTGAGTATGAAAAAAAGAATTTTCCAGAGATTGAAAGTACAGGCGTTGATGTCTTAAAAGAGCTCATGGCCATGCATGGGCTAAAAAAATCTGATTTGAGTCATATTGCTAGGAGTCTGTCTGGCTTTGTGGTGAACAAATGTGATGTTAAAATTTCGCCCGAATTAAAAATCGTCGGAGCAAGATTTGGCAAGGTTTGTGACAATAGACAGAGAGACTGCCTATTTATTAC